>Ga0157363_1003751_pt1 | contig 13815 bp, 12 predicted proteins | sample AttsexASBM1_FD_111477 | JGI IMG/M metagenome (GOLD analysis project Ga0157363, IMG submission 111477) | Fungus gardens microbial communities from leaf cutter ant in Ribeirão Preto, State of São Paulo, Brazil - Atta sexdens ASBM1 | ecosystem: Host-associated > Fungi > Mycelium > Unclassified ...
ACCAGTTTTTTCGATTCGCGGGATTCATACGCTACCCGAAAGATGGGAGAAAGTAATGGCCAGCGATGGACAATACTTTGAATCATAAATGTATAACCAGTTTTTGACAATAAAGCCTTGAATTTCGGAAAAAAACGGCGGAAGCATAGTTGTACACCTAATGTGTAACTATCATACGTTTATGTGAATATACAGCTTAAATAAATAAACATATATATATATATATATATATATATATATATATATATATGCGCCTGGCAAGCCTTGCTAGACCATCTCACTCTTCACAGTCCGCGCGCCAAGTCATCAATAGGCGTATACTTGATAGTAATAGGCTGGGCGGACGCGCGTATTTGATCTTTAGAGATTAATATTTCGTTAACTATTGCGAAAATTATAAAATGATACAGGATATTTCGTCTTTCTTTTAGTCCGCTCTACATGCCCACGAACTCTGTCGGAAGAATTATCTTATACCCTGTATAAGAAAAATATTTACCAGAATGAGTCTTTTTTTTTTAAAGAAATCCACGATTACTACGTCATTCTCCATTATCAATAAAAGATATAAGAAATTTATACAACGATTCTCTTCATATTCTATCATTAATTTTTATGCTTCTTAAATAATTTCTTTTGTGATTATTAATTTTTGTAATTATTAATTTATAGTTGAGGAGAAATAAGTTAAGTCGAAACGTTCCATAAATATATCTTTTGATAATTAATAAAATGGTTCTAAACATCTTAATTGGACTCGTTCAATCGTGATCTGGTATACCTTCTATTCAATGTTACGTCCTGCTCTCCGTAGAAATATAATTTTATTTTCTTTTTTGTCTTTTCATTTCGCTGAATTATTTTTCGTTATTTAATCTCACGTGTATCGTGTGAACCAATCGAAGCACCCGTGAGGTGCGTGCCGCGTGCCGATGTATTGATGAAATTTCAGGCAAGATAACTCCACGCGGAGTTAAGGAATTATGTTGGGAACGTCATGTCATTATCATCCTGCATGAAGTTTAAGAAAAATTAATCCGATCGAAACACACTTATAATCTCTCAGAATAAAAATAAGCTATCGCGTACCAATCACGGCTTGCGATGGACGTGTCGCTCATCGCTCCGAATCCTTAGTGGGATTTCAGCCGCTCTGACCGAGAATACTGTTAATTTCAAAATCTCGCGTTATAGTTAATACATTTTTGATTGATTTGGCCAACATGACCGTCTTAATTAGCCTGAAACAGATAAGTAAACGCGAATTTATCATATAGCGAACGCCAACCAATTGAAAGTCGGAGAAGGAGCAGCACGGACCATGGAGAAAGGCCCAAAATTTAATTTGTTAATTACTTTAAAATTCCACCAATTAACGCGAAATTAATTTCATCTGTCAGTTCTAAATTGAATTCAATCATGGCAACCGTCGAATTTCAGCTCGATGTGATTAATATTTCCATATGAAAAATCATTTTCTAAATTCTACACGTATTACCAATTCCAGAAAATTCGAGCTGAGGAATTCCCCTTCCTCCCAACTTGCAAACGCCACCGACTAGTGCCTATATAAACGGGACAAAAATCGAGTTGAGGATTCATTCGGCAGTCATTCGTCATTTGTGATCAAGTCATGCTTGATCGAAATGCTGGTGGAATATTTCTCAATACAAAGAAAAGAAAAAAGTACATTGTATTAATTTCTTTCAAGCTTCCTCTTTCCTATACCCCTCGGACTGACCGCACTTGTAGGAGCTACTCAATTTTTCCCTTCACTATTATCTGTTTCTTCTATAATTAATTTCTAATTCTGTTCTTCTAATGCTATTATTCAATCATCCGCATCGGTAATATAAGTAGAAATATTCTCGGTAGAATGACCAACCAAGAAATCCGCATCATTTCAATATAACCAGCGTGTCAGCCAGCAGTAATTCAAACTTTAATATGGCGTTATATTCAACTTTCATTCAATCCATTCCTCCCCTTCCGAAAGATATGAAATGATGAAACGGTTTGAATTGCTCGGATTCATCGTTAATTTCTTTGCTAAATGAACACTAATCAATTTGACATTTTGTTATGATTTCAATTATTCGCTGAAGCATTGACGTCAATGGCAAATATAACAAATAATTCATAAATTGCTCAGTCAAATAACTCACGATGTCTCATATTGATGAAGAACAATGTCGAATTTCATTTCAAGAGAATAGTAACTATTAAGTTAAAATTCTAAATCAATTATAATAGATCAATTAAAAAAATATAAAGGATTCCTGTAGCATGCGATACGCCAGCGCTAGCAGTCTTATGGTTTACCGCTCGATCTGAGACTCGCTCCCATTCTAATCATACCTCTCTTACTCTAATAACTATTCTGCTCTTTCAATCCTATGTGCGCCGCGCCGGACATCGTCGTCTCTCTCTCTCCTCCCACTCTGCGCTCGGCAGCGATGCATAATGTAATGCAAAAATATTCAATCCACGACTATTAGCTATTCTTAACATAAGAATTATCATAACATTTCTACTGACAGCGATGGAATAGAAATGAGAACCGCTGCATCTTAACACAGTAATTCATAAACGCGGAATTATTTAAATTCGTTACAAGACATGACGCACGCGCGTAACAAAATATATTTACATCATTAAGCCATAATGGAAAAAGATGTAAATTATGCATGCTTTGGTTACATGCAGGAATATATATTGTGGTCTATAGCAATAATTTATATCACAAAAGTTATGAGATTATACTTTCCTAAAAAATAACTTCATTACGATAGTTTCTTAAATTATTTGTTGCTTATTCACAGTAATTCAGCATATATCATTGCATTTATTTTTGCATCTTAAGAGAAATGATTTTGCTATAAGAACAAATCGAGGAATAACAAATATGATGATTGAATAAAAAAACATTGAATCAATTATTATAAATAATTTCTCTATTGTAAATCATTTCATTTTGATAATGTAACAAATAATTAATATCGCTAGCAAATAAAGTCTTAGGTAGCAGAAAAGATTTCATGTTGTAGCGCGCGTTTTAGTGAATAAGAGAGAGCGAGTTGGCAGCACTGCGGCATTAGTCAGTCTAGAGAGACCGCCGGCGAAGGATTGTATCCGTGTGGCTCAGAATAAACCGGCACTTATCTCCTACATCAAGTCTTTATTTCTATCACTGACTCAAACAGAAGGCCATTATTTCCTATAACTTCAGAAGTGGGATATATCTTCTACGGATTTGCCGAGAAGAAAGATTTGCCGCGAGTGAAATCTTACGTTAAGAGAATGAATTACGAGCCATCGAGCTGGTGTACAACTTATAAACTATTGGAAACCGAATTTATATATGCCGAGCTCATGACTGGATCGGTCGAATTACGAGAACATGTTACGGGCGGGAAGTGACGAGACGGGACATCTTGTGCGTCAAAAGACCAGCAACGCACCTCGTCTGTTATTTTGAATCGAACGCGTATAGGCGTCATTCGAGAATCACTGCGCGTCACGTTGCGAAACGATATCGGCAGAGAACGAAAAATCGCCATCCAGCGTTGATGACACTAGCACCAGCTGGTAAGACAGCCGCTACTTTAGATAATAATTCGGACCCGCGAGCGCAGAGAATAGACCGACATCTAATGAACATGATTGACAGTTAAGGAGCTAAAGAGTGCTCTATTTTTACGTTTATTATGAGGGCGAGTAGTGAGAGACGCCATGAAAAGAGCAAATCAGTGTACGGTAGCCGAACTAGAAATAGCGCAATGTATCACCCTCTGAAAGTCGAAAGAGATTAATGGAAGCGATTCAAATGGAACATGGATGGATGAGATCGGACCTGCTTACGGAGAGTATGACGAACGAGAGAATGATCAGCTAGAATACGACAGAAATGATCTGCTGCGTCAGGAACTTGAATTAGCGAGAAGAGATGGCATGATCAGAAGCAGTTTTTAGCGCGACGAGAACTAGAGTTGACGAATAGAGGAAACGAAGAAAATTGGCGATCGGTCGTCAAGAGAGCGAAAGCCACACAAATAAATTACAATTCCAGCAACCAGAGTTATAGTGCAATACCACAATTACAAGCGGATGTCAAAGGCATTGGAGATTTATTAGGCGAGGGAACAAATCGCTATTTTGAGAAATGAGAGAAGCAAGTTCGACTCAGAAGGCTTTTTATGGTGCAATTATGAAGATAATTATTAATTCTAAGCTTAAGATGAGAGGGGACAGATGGTTTCGCTCGAAGAAGTCAGAGCACACAGAAATGACGCTCAACGAACTACTCTTAGCAATGAAGGACGGATTTGATCAGCGGTCGAACAGAGTGGATCGTCTTAAGAAATTTGAAGCAAGAACGTGATAGACGAACGAATCCTTCCATAATTATTACTACGAAAAACTTATTTTAAGGAACCTGGTACTGATCCAAGAAAATGACTTAGTGAATTATTTAGTGGATACCAGACTTAATGTTGCAAAATCAGACACGAATGCAGAATTTCGTACTTGATACGGTGAGAAATCTATTGAACGGATTCCGCAAAATCTCTTTCCCGAATCGGACGAAGAAGAACATGTCCCGGGAAGAAACCAGCTGCTGAGAAATCGAGGGAATCTCGAAGTTAAGAACAGAAGTCGAAGGTAAAGGAAGAAAATGGTGGAAAGCAAGTGCTACAACTGTAATCTTGCCGGAACATCTTGCGAAAGACTGTCAGAAATCTCAAAGAGAATGAGGCTCATGCTACATTGTGGCAATTTCTTCATATGGGAGTAAATTGCCCGAGCAAGGATCGCAAAGAAGAAGAGGAGGTCCCATATTTATCCAACATGTACGAAGATCCAGAAGAAAAAGGTATTGAGCATAGGAAGATAATCATTTACGAATTAAAAGACTCTAGTTTCCGAATATTATGTTTAGATTATATGCTCTTGGACATGGATAGCCCCGTTAACTCCATTAAAGAAACTCTTTGTCGACGCCGTTATTTGATTAGACGCGTCAGATCGTGATTATTGCGGATGTAAAGGAGTGCAATTAAGTTTCTCAGGTAAGGTTTACGCAACAGTTATGACAATGAGGTCAGAGAAAAGTTAAGAATTTATATAGCACCCGAAGATACGACATTGACATCAGCTTTAGTAGATAGGGACATATTAAAAAAATTCAGTTGATAACTCCCAATGATAATAACGCCAGGCAGGAAATCATGAGTATTAACATCATTGAAAAGGAAATCAGTTTGGCAGATGGCTTACAAATAAATCCGACAATACCTTATGACACTAGGGAAAAATTAAGACAAATCTTCCAAGAATTTTATTAGACTTCCCGAAGTTTTAAACGAAATGGAATTAAAATTGGCGATTAGCGAAGACAGAACCATTCCATAGTTCATACGACAGACAACAGAAGTTTCGAGTAATTAGACAAACTCTTACGAAAAAGATACATACGAGAAAGTGATTCGGAATTTGCATCCCCCATTATACGTAAAAGAGAAACGGGAAACTACGTTTATATGTCGACTATCGGGCCCTCAATAAGATTATCGTTAGGGACAATTATCCTCTTGAAGATCAATTAGCAATCGTGGAAAACAAGAAATACTTTTCGTCATTAAATTTATAGGACCGGTTTCACTACGAGTGGCGAGTTAAGTATACATCGTTCGTGACTCTATTATATCAGTACGAGCTAAGAATGTCTTTCGGATTCCGTACCGCGCTAGCAGCATTTCAGTATAAATCTCGTTTTGATTGAACCTGAGCAGACGATATGGCAATTTATATGAACGATATCTTGATAGCGACCGAGATGCTAGAATACCATTTAGAGATTGTAAAACAGGTATTCAAAACTTTATCGGAAAATCATTTGAAATTACGGAGTATTATTATTGGAGTATCGACAAATGTCATTTGTTACAAACGGAAGTAGAGTATCTCGGCTATGTAATCTCGGGACAGGGCGTGAAGCTGACACGATGTAGAGAAGAGACGTTGAAAAATATCCCCAGAAATACGTGAGACATGCGCAGTTTATTGATGTACTCTGTTCCTATTTCCGAAAGTAGAACATTTTGCATCTATTGCTAAGGCTCTCTACAACTTGACGATGAAAATAAACGCGACGTTCAAGTGAATTAGAACATAAAGCTTTTAAGACATTGAAAATCAAACTTACGGAAGCCCCAATTTTGGAAATCTATAATCCAAACGATCCGATCGAACTGCACTGCGACGCAAGTTTGACAAGTTATGGAGTGATTCTTATGCAAAAGAAATCCGACAAGAAAATGTATCCGGTGTTCTATTATTCTAGACGAACGACGGACCAGAAAACGAATTTGCACCGCTTCAAACGACGCTTGCCATAATTTATGCTTTAGAACGATTTGAGATCTCCAGGGTGTGAAGTTTAAGATTATAATGGACTGTAGCACAGTTATGACGTTAAAAAAGAGAGACGTGAATCGCAAAGCGGTAAGCAATCGTATTATTGTACTAGATTACGATTACTACGAGTTAGAATATAGATAGAATATATAGCAGATACGCGTATGCGTCACATAGATACTCTTAACCGAATCATAATTAAGTATAATTGAAGAAAATCTCTTTGAGTGGAATGTAATAGGGCAATGTATCAAGGACAAGATCCCAAAATTTTAAAGATCCATGGTAAATTGGAATCGGAAATTTTATGAATTAAGGAACGGGTTAATTTATCGCAAATACAATACTAAGCTAATATTTTATGTGCCTCAATAGATGAAAAGAAACCTTTCTATATAAATACCACGAGCTAGGTCATTTAGGAACCGAAAAGACCACCCAAGCAATTCTCGAAAGTTATTGATTTCCCGAAACTTTGCGAAAAGATGAATTGTCACGTTAAGAACTGCCTAAAATGCTTTTTCTCCGGTTAACGGGAAACGCGAAGAATTAATTCATTTAATATCTAAGAGCAATAGTCCTTTTAGAATCTTGCACGGGACCAATAGATAAGAAGCGTTTAATCAAACAATACTTATATGTTACAATAGATTTCTTTACAAAATTTGTTAAGCTATATCCGGTTAAGACGATTTCGAGTAAGGAAGCAATTGATTATTTGCGACAATATTTCGAATATTACTGGAAACAATAGTTACGATTAGAGGCAGTTCACGGAATTTGAAGATTTCTTAAGAGAAATCAAACATGTTAAGTTGGCCACAACTCCGAAAGTCTTCGCAGGTTAATAGCCAGGCCGAAAGAGTCAACCGGACTCTGATTCCGATATTAGCTAAATTATCAGACAATTCAGCAGGCAAATACTGATACAAAGTTATACCCGAAGCCGAACATGCATTGAACAATTTTGTAACCGGTAAATAAAGTAACCGGTGAGACACCGAATCGATTACTATTCGGCGTAAAACAGTGAGACAAACCTGTAGATAACTTGAGCGAATAATTGCGAGACTTGATCAGACAAGAGAGTTCCGACTTAGAGATTAGAAAATGTGCGTCCGATCCTACGATCACAAAAGTTCCTATAATTACATAGGCGTATAACAAAGAGTACGCGGCAAACGTAGCAAACGTAAGGAAGCGCACGATTATTCAATATGCTATAACTTAGTTTCTATCAGGAATTTCGATAACACGACAGGAGCAACACGAAAGCTCATACCTATATTTAAGAGAATGTACAAGATAGCCGAAAAATTAAGTAACGAGATACGTAGTCACCGATGTGGACCGGTTTCAAAATACCTTCATTCTTACTGAGGTGTCTGGCAAGCTAACCTGCGACCAAAGCACTAAAAATAAGAGGGACTCGAATCGACGTGGAAATTTAGTTCGTAACTGTGATCTCGTAATCATCCCTATTATTTGTTCTTTTTTCCTCTTTTCTTTATTTATTTTGAGTTATGTAAATCGTAAAGTAATGCTTCTCCGTTATTCTCTGTTGGGACGACAGATAGTCAGAGATGGCCAAATGTAGCGCGCGTTCTAATGAATAAGAGAGAGCGAGTTGGTAGCACAAAATAATTTTTATTTCTTTAAAAAATCAAATACTAAATTTTCTAAAACATTTTGTTATAATAACTCTTGCCTACTACAAATCATTATATATAATAATTGTTATAAATGTTACATCGAGAAATTTCTATAACAGACTTGCGAAGATTAAAGTCAGGAAATTATTATTTTAATTAAAATGATAAAATTATATTCGCTTATAGAAGAAAATAGTTATTGCAAATTGTTATAGAATCCTCGTTGAGATTTTATAAGATTTTGTATGGAAAACACGGAATTTCCAGATTTGCGTATTTCCTGACTTCAATCTTCGCAAGTCTATATAGAAACTTCTTAATGTAAATTTATAACAATTATTGAATGATTTCTGATAGGCAAGAATTATTATGACAAAATGTGTTAGTTATTTTAAAAACTTCTCGATGTAAATTTATAATAATTATTGAATAATTTCTAACAAGAATTATTATGACAAAATGTTTCAGAAAATTTAGTATTTGATTTTTTTTAAGAACAAAATTACATTGCAAGAAAAATATTCTTTAATAACATAAAATATGATCTTCGCATGTTTAAGCTACAGAGACGCTTCTGAGCCAGAGCATCCGGCGGCTCGGCCGCTAAGCCTCGAACGGTAGTGGAGGTAGCGCGCCGGAATTGGCCCGAAATGTGCAAATCTTTGCGAGAATTGATATACACGATCGTCATGTCAGTTTTCCTGTTTATAATTTATAAGAATATAAATGATAAGTTAATGAATGGAGTGCACAAAGAAATTGTGTGTCAAAAAGTCATAAACAACGATTAGGGTATTCAACAGGTATTCAACAACAAATAAGATATAGACTACAATCACGCTAGAACGTTAATTGCGTGCAATGTACGAATATCCTTCTCCGCGCGTGCTTTCTGAAGAGAGAAACTTTTGTAGCGAGTATACACACACGCATAAAATGTGTCGTATCTGTGTGCACGAACACTAGTCATTAAAGACAGTTGAAACAGTATGCTGTTGTAGAGATTGTATATATAGAGTAGAAGAGCCAGCTAAGAATGTATGAGCGAATAGAAAGAAAATGAGATGGCCAGAGAGAATTATCGCTCGATATGCGAGAAGGAGAATTTCATCAAATTACAAATCTGGAGACACGGTAATGGCTGAGCGCTAAGCCAAGCGTAGCGATTGAAACTATTCTAATTCAAAAACGACATCGCTAAATCTCCTCATTTTTTATAAGGTTCCTATAATGTTTCTACATAACATATTTATTTTTTTTTTTAAATCTGTAGAAGATTTTCGTCGCAAATTTTAAAACATTATTTCGGTAAGGCTTGGTATAAGAGTTTACATGACAAGCTTTGAAGGTAAATCTCCATTTCGACATTAGTACCATTAGCACCACTATGGTCTTTGAAATTTTAATATATAGATAAAATTATTTTAAATATAATATTCAAATTTCAAAAAAATTTGTAGAAACTCAATTTATCGAAAAACTATCTTAATTAAAATCAAAGTGTATAAAATATAACACTACTAAAAAAATCATTTGTTTCTTCAAAGTTACTTTTTATACAGGGTGCTTCCGATACATACAGATCAGTAAATGCCTATCTGCCTATGAGCAGAGGCACGCTTTACTAATGCGAAATAAGATTAGATCGCAAGTCCGGCGGGGAATAAGACAAGAGAAATTGAATTTTAGAGTGTCAAATTCAGTAATATGATATAAAATGTATTTAATATGATATAAATATATATTTAATAATATCAGTAAAGCGTGTCCCTGTCATAGGTAGATAGGCAACCCGATTTACTGATCTGTAGATATCGGAAGCACATGTATTATATTATACATATGTACAGAAAGATTGCAATACTTTTTTTTATGGATTTTGGAATCCAGCATGATTGAACGTAAATGGTTAAATTCATAAATAAGAACCAATCACTCGGTGAGCAAACAGCATTCCAAAATACCCAAAAAAAAGTATTACAATCTTTCTGTGATTAGCTCTGTATATATATATATATATATATATATATATATATATATATATATATATTTATTACATAAAGATTTATTCTCGACGTTCTCGTCGATCTACTTCCTTCTTGAAAAAAAAAAAAAGAAGATTATATATCGGTTATTAACATAATCGGCTTTGATAGAGATGAATCTTTATAACATCATATAAATATAACAAATAAATAACAATTACACATATCTGTGATGTCATAGTGGCAAATTTTGCATTAATAAATGTTACATTATTATTTTATCTCAATACGTATTTTATCTCAATATGTGATTGTTATACATATGTATATTAACTATGTTGCCGTTTTGTAACATTTAGAACATGTCACTGTTATTACAATAGGCAAAATGGAACGACAAATTTGAGAACATTTTCCGCAAATTTACGTAATAACTTTTGATATAACTGTTACCCAAGTAGCACAGCAGCACTTATAAAGCGCTAAAAAAATGATTACATGCGCTTTTTTAACGCTATATTAATGTTTTTGTAAGCACTATGTACTATTTGAGTACATTCCAAAAAATTATGATTATTATGTGTTTATAGGATGATTATTCGTACTCTTTTTCTTGGATGTGTACTCTTTTTTCGAGTGTCCGGGCGGGTTTTCAATGTGTACTCTTTTTTGTACTACTTTTGGGATTTGGAAGCAAGAGAGGAGGTTCGGAAGTTATTAATTCACTGTGATACTGTCACACACAAGAATAGAGTGATCAGACGTCCGATTTTTTCCGGATATGTATTCTTTTTTTGAGAGAGAGAGAGAGAGAGAGAGAGGGGGGGGAGGAGGACCGAAAATTATTAAGCCCATCACACATAAAATACTTATTATGTATCTGTACTAAAATTTAAAAATTATTAGATATTATTATATCATATTAAAGCCATTTTTTTTTGCTAATAGATACTAAATACATGTTTTCATAATATATAATGTTTGAATGTACTCTTTTTCTTTTACTTTTGAGTTCAAAGATACAACTTATTTTGTACTATAATTTAACTTAAAATGTTTTTTTCGTCCTACTTTTGAATTTTAGTGTTCTACTTTTGTACTACTTTTCAATCAGAAATGCCCTTTATCTAGATTAGATCTAATCGCTCTACGTGTTTGAGATGTATTTGTGTTTGCTAGGGAATGACGAAGCGAAAATTTGAATTGAACTTTTTAACTAAACACAGTTGCATTGTCCAATTTCTCTAACCCCTGTACAGTTCAGATATAATTCTATGTGACTTCTAGTTATTTCATAAGAAATCCGAAAAATCTAAAGGAAAAAAAATTAGAAGTTAAAATGCAACGCTTAAAGTCGATGATCACACAACTGCGTACCATAGCCGATCGAACAATTATTGGGCTGCTTGGTGGGAATACTTTTCAAGGTTCTTTCTAAATATTGTTTTTCACAAGGAGGAGAAAGAGAATGAAGGGAGCGCGAAGGGAGAGACGGTGAGATGAAAGGAGAGAAGAAGGGAAAGGAGTGGGAAGGATGGAGGGAGGAGAGAGAGAGAGAGAGAGAGAGAGAGAGAGAACGCTCAAGGACAAAGATATACGCAGAGGTCAAATATAAGAAACAGATCTTATACAGACTACCGTTCAAAAATATGTCTTATCATATTTTTGCTAATAATTCCATATTTCATTCATAAAATATAAAATATAATATGGTATACACTCTCTTATTTTTTATCACGATAGTGTTCAATATAGAATCATGAATTGCTAAAAAATAATTAATAAATAAATTTCTCAAAAAGATTATCAAGTAAATTAAAGATATAATTTCAAATTTTTAATTAGGCATCTATAACATTTAAATATCACGACTAACAATAAGAAAAAAATTGAAGCAATACATATATTCTTGCAGAAATTAAATGTCAGATTAAACATAAATTAATGATTGAAGAATTTATGCTGATAAAGTTTGTCTTATGTTATCAAAACTCAAGAAGATTAAGCTCAAAGTTAAAAATCTGAGAAAAACTAAATTCTTTTTCCTAATTTTATACTCAAACAAATATTCTGCGGTTCTGTTAATGTCACAGAATTTTTTATTTATATACGACCTCAAGAAGATACTCTACAAAATAAACGAATTTCGTATAAGCATAAAATGCTGGATTTAGGGTTACAATCCTCTTAATGCTAAAAAAACATCTTGCACTGATATGCACGCATAGCTACAGTAACACGTAAATGACAAACTTTTAACAAAAAAGCATGCTGGTATTTTGTATATTCTCTTATTTCAAAAAGCTATTTGAATTATTATAATAAAATTTTTTATAAAAGAATTTGTTTTTGATCATGTGTCCTCATTTTTATAGACGAATATGTATTATAAATACAAGCGCTTGATTCATGTAAGATTTTTTGCTTAGAGGATATGCTAAAAAGAATTCCCTTTATCGGCAGAATATTTTTTTGTGTAGTAAAAACGTATAACAATAAATAAAAATATATATTGTGTGCAAACTGTATTTATGTTTCTTTTTTATGTTACAAAACTTTCATAAAAAGAAAGAATATGCTGAAATGTTTGAGTGTTGTCAGAAAAAGTATACGACGATGTTAAAAAAGTGTCAATTTTACCCTCGGAATGCAAAATTACAAATAAACTAAAATAAATTTAAAAATTAACGCATTAAAACATTCATAATGTTAAACAATAATAATTTTAGATATTAAACGTTTATATCTTTAACGTTAATATCTTTATATGATAATTTTAATATTTCTATTGTAACAAATTAAAATTTTTAGAAAGTTAAAACCAAATTTTGCATCTCAAAAATTATAAAAAAAATTACGTTTACTTGCTAAAGGTAAAAATTGGCACCTTTTTATTGACATCTTATTTTGACATCATTTAAGAAATTATTAATTCTTCTTCTTTAAGCCACTATTTTATTTGTACATTTTTGTTTGTATGACAAATTTTTCAAGCCTATAGTTGATTGATATAAAAGAATTGGCTTTAGAGAGATTCGAGGATCTCTTTGTTCTGTACATATTTGTCGTACTACAAAAATGCGTAAGTAAAATAGCTTAGATGCAAGTTAAAAGCAAAATCGTATTACTGCGGTAAATTATAAAATTTACTGCGTCTAATAATTGTTGCACACAGGAGCACAAGATATAAAGTTGCACTGTAGCACCTGACGTGTACATGGCAATTGAAATTGCTTCCCCGAACATTGTGGATGTAACCTGAAGAAGAAAATGTATTAATTATTAAATCATAATTAATATATTATATATTCAGTAATTATTTTTTAATGTCTTTTCATTTAAAATTAATTTCTATAAACAAAAAGTGAGAGGAAAGGAAGATAATTATTTAGATTAAGGGACACCCCCGCCGATGATCTTAACCTCGACATATATTGTCAATATCATGGTCCTGAGTGATCTCCGACAGATTTTATTTTTTGGCGATCGTCCTTCGTTAAAAAGTTATTAACAAAAAAACTTATAACACGAGAAGTCCTTGCTTTAAAATATGTTTGCTATTCATGCACTGAAGCGACTCACTGAGAGTCGCTTCGGATGAAAATCGTGCACCCCTTTGCAAGGAGGAGGGAGGGGGGAGTGAGAGTCGAAGGGGGGAAGTGAAAGTCGTGCTCCCCTTCACAGGGAGGAAGGGGGGGGGGCTAAGAGCCCTTCAGACAAGGACGTAAAAGAAAATTAGAGGATTTATATGAGATACTATA
>Ga0157363_1003752_pt1 | contig 13815 bp, 10 predicted proteins | sample AttsexASBM1_FD_111477 | JGI IMG/M metagenome (GOLD analysis project Ga0157363, IMG submission 111477) | Fungus gardens microbial communities from leaf cutter ant in Ribeirão Preto, State of São Paulo, Brazil - Atta sexdens ASBM1 | ecosystem: Host-associated > Fungi > Mycelium > Unclassified ...
CTCTTCTCAAAGCACAGAAAAAAAAAAAAAAAAAAAAAAAAAAAAAAAAAACCAAAAAAAAAAAAAAAAAAAAGTGTAAATGCATATGACAGTCATAGCACATCACGTTGCGGACCTTTCCAATAATTTCTTCCGACAGAATTTTCAAATCGCAACTTCCGCTTGACCTTCCGTATGATCGCTTCACGATCATCATTGATCTACTGGAAACTCGACGTGCTCCGCATGCTTCGCGATTTAGGCTCTTGTCGCCGGCGATTAATGAATCGTCGGTCGAGAGCCACGCGGCTCGCGCGGAATGGCCACTGATCCAGAAAGCAATCCCGGGAATTCGTTACGGAACTCGAAGGCGAGCTACTTTCCGTTCTCAGGGAGGCTGTCGGGTTATTTATAGCGTCCTACCCGCCGCCACATAGGCTGCAAAAGGAAATTCTCTCTCGCTCTCCTTCACTGCCGCCGCCACAGCCACCACCTTCGGCACCTCCATCTTCGTACGTGCGTTGTTCACTACGGTCGCAAGTACGCGTGTGTCTGTCTGCCTTCTCGGCAAAAGCCGAGAGGAAGAGACACGGTCGACGATGGTGGCCGCGTATGACACTGAAGATATATATATTCACGTTTCGCAACAAGAAGCAATCACTGACGAAAAAAATAAGAAGATTGCTTCGAGACGGAGCCTCTTTTCCTTCTCTCTCCTCTTTATCTTTCATTGCCACTGTTATCACTTGTTATCTTATTTATCATTTCAATTTCGTTCAAGCTACTTGCGTCAAAATCATTTGACTAACCCACAAAAAAGAAATTTGTGTATGATGAAATAATCTTCATGTCAATGAGAAACTACGATAGTTAAGTCCTCTAGGGACGAATTTATTAAACACTAAAACATGTTTGTTTTAGAAAATATGTTTTAAATGTAAGCATTTTAAACATACACTGCATCTTTTAGTGCAAAAGCTCACTGGTATATTTTTGAACTCGTTCGTTTAGATAAACTTGCAATGTTACAACCGTTCCAAGTTATTTTCATCCCCTGATCTGCCTTATTCTCTCGCAGAATAGGAACAACCTACAAGAGTTCGGCGGGGAGGAGGCATCTGGCTGATGTATCTTCCTGTTTCCTAGAAGCGCGTTGAATCGAGCGCGCAAGCATTCCCTTTGGGATAAACCATTGATGAATGAATTGCTTGTATCCCGTGCTTGATTCCCGCCGTCTGTCCGTCTCTCTCTCCTTTTCGCGCGCGAGCGCGTCTTCCGACTTGCGAGATCATCGTCTGTAATGTACACATGAGTCACTCTCGTATAATAGTTTCCTGCCGGTGTTGCGTTCAGCGACCACTCACCAGCGGACAAGGCATTCGCTCCCTCGTGTCGTAAAGTTGGACTTCTCAGGTTCGAATTCCTTAACTATGCGCGCGACAATCTATTTCCGAATTGCGAATCTTTTATGAAAAAAAATATTCGTGCCGTATGTCGCGAAATTAAACAGTGAGATCGAATTTCTTATGAATGTAGCGATAGTTCTTCATCAGAAATATTAGTCATTAGATTGTCACGTAGATCGGCATCAAGACGTAATGACGTGTTCAACGTGAAATTCCTTGCTTCGATAAGTTTGACTGAGTCTTATTTATATAGCGAAAAAAAATGCGAGTTTCAAGAATAAAATAAAATTTAATTTAAACTTATTTATTTAACTTTTATTCACATATATTGGACTGATTTTCGTAGAAAGTTATCTCTACTGTATTAACAAATTTACTGTGTATTGCAACAAATATGATATTACTTGTAATCACTAATTTTATCAACTTGCTACAACCTTGCTACTTTAATATAAAAAAAATGGCCTAGAAAATGGCTGTCCATTTATTGGCTGTAGATTTGCTGTATCAATGAAGTTTTTAGTTGTTTCGATAAATTTTTTTTTTTCACGTTTTCTTTCCAAACACAGTTCTTCCCGAAATTCCGTCTTGACGCGACACGGTTCTGCGATTTTATGTCAGCGCAAACAGATTCAGGCCGGTCGGGTCGTCTGGTGGATCGTAGAGGCTATTCGCGGAAGCTGGGCCCGCAAAGCGAGAGCGATAACGTCCCCGTCACGTTGCGTCGCCCGGCGGGAGGGATCCGCCTCATTCAACTGTGTTAAGTACCCTGTACCTACGAGGGTATGAGGCACTCCATGCGAGGGAAGGAGAATTCGCAAGCTTGAGCCTATACACGCTCTCTGACGCAGGACCCTAACACACGACACGGCGAATAAAGCTGTCAGTAACGCTCGTCGCGGTCGCCGGGTCTTCTTCGGCTTCGACGGCCGTGCACTCAAGCTCGCCCAAATCGAACCTATGTCCTCCACGTGCTGTTCGAGAATTACGTGTCACGAGAATTACGGTACCAAGGGAGACGAGATCTTCCTAGATACCGAGGAATTCCCTCGAAAACCGTGTGCGTTATATTTTGTGCCGCCGAGATCAAATTGTTTCGTGGAACTATCGGAACTTACGTCTTCGGAAATTTTCATCGCCCGTAATACGAAGAATTCTCAGATTCTTGAGATAGCCGGATATCTATAACGAAGGATTTATTTTAAGTGCATACACCAGTTATTTGCCCGTTCTCCTATTTGGTTATTTTCTGACACTATCCCGAGAATCGGTCCTTCCAGATTATCCCTGATTTTCATGTTTGTTTCTTTGTATCTTCTCGGTCAAGATGGTTCTTTTGAGATCTCAATTATCTCTGTCTTACAGCCTAAGAACATTCTCATGTTGATAATACATGAAAAGTTCCAAAACGATTGACGAGATTTCGATTTTTCATCGGAATTGTGTCCTAAAAAGGAACACAAAAGGAATCTCGGAAAAATTCGTAAGAGAAAGTGAAGAGAACCCAAGTCGGAGGTGACATTGCACGTCGTGAAGAATTCTGGGAAACTTAAAATTATTTTTTAACAATGTTGCTCTTGATGATCATGAAGAGTTTTCCTCATGATGAAAACAGTGCATTTCGAATGAACGAGCAATATTGAGCTCCTTTAAACTTCAATGAATTAAATCCTTTCCGCGCTACGTGATCCGGTTGTGCGCGATTGCGGGCGCGCTTCGTAGGCGTGAGAAAATCGGCCGGACCGACCGCCGACTGGCACGGATACGAACATTATAACCCATCAGAGAGAGAGAGAAAGAGAGAGAGAGTACTCGTGCGCGGTCTCCGATACGAAGGTTCTTCCTATGCGAGCGACTCGATTACCTCTGCACGAAATGATACAGTCCTCATTACGGAGAGAGTAATCTCTTTCTCATTTATGAAGACAGTATAAGTTGACAATATTATGTTTGTGGAAATCATACTTGCTTTTTTATGCGTTAAGAAAAAAATAAAATAAAATAATTTTTATTTCATAATTTTTTAAAATAAAATAAAATAAAATTATTAAATTCTATAAGCTCCTTTTTCTTGCACTGAGAGAAAAAATAAAATAATTTTAATTTTTTTACAAACAAAATCTTTTAACGAAATTTAATTATATAATTTATAATCATTTTCGGTGCTAGTTATATATTTTTTTGATAAAACTTTTAATAATTATTGTTATTTTACTAAATTATAGCAATAATTATAAAAATAAAGTTACTAATTATATAATTATTTTATCATGTATAGTTACAAATACCAAACATTTTTCTCTCAGTGTACGTTAAATTGATCGTGACTGGTCAGGACTTGGTCAACAAGGCAGATGAACATAGCACCGGAAAGTATGGAGAACAACAAGTATCGACGCGTTGTAATAACGGATAAAAGGCCGATCGCGCGATTTTCCCCGATGTTGGAAAATAATTCGAGAAATATTCTCGCAAGTGGCGAATTGAAGAGCGAGAATCTCTCCAGGAATCTACGCGTTACGTGACTCTCTTTCGGGAACAATGAAGTCATTCGTGAGACTCGAAATTACGAAAGGTGCATGATGAAAAAGCGCGTTACTATCGATTATGCGGAAAAACCTTCCATCCTTCTCGACATCGGTATTATATCGGTATTACATCGCGGACATTCTACGAATAAGAACGGTGGTGGACGCAGAAGGTAACTCGGGAAAGTATCTCGGGAAAAAGTGACAAAAAGGCGTGTAGGAAGACACGTGGGAACCTGAATTGGGACTTGACCCGCAAATATACGCCTACACTCTGGTGGATTGACGACACTTTTTTTGGCCGCTGTCGAGCTTCTTACTGTTCTCGATTGACATATGTATACTATGATCTCAAACAAGGTAAGCATGCTGCGATTTCAACTCGATTATCATCCGATCAATAATCATGATCGCAAAAAAAGCAAACAAGATCCGACGAAAATCGAAAAAAACTACTTCGTTTGTTTGAAAGATATAATTGTATGAACTTTAGTTCGAACTTGACACGCCCGAAATAAGGATTAATCACGGATCGATCTATGATTATATGAATACGGATCTAAGATAAACATTCTTTAAAAAAAAATAGAGAGAGAGAAACTGAGGATTCAAGATTTTTATTTTTAACATTTATTGTTTCTACATCAGACTTTAATATAAGATTTGAAGTCTTATTTTTTTTCTGTTTTTATTTTCATGTTTATGAAATCGATCTTAAAAATCCATTATAGATTCTAGACTAAAGTTATTTATAATTCTTTTTTACACGTTTTTGGAATAATTAAATTATTTATCAAAACACTTATATTGACATAGACAGAGATTTTTATTTTTTGCGTTTGCAGCAGATCGTTTTTATATTTTATCGATTCTTAACCTTGTCGCTGGAATAAATCCTACGAGTTCGGGTTAATGCGCCATAGAAGGTCTTGCAAAACGAAAGTAGTCACACGGCCGCGGTATTCCTTCCTTATTGCCGTTTTTGATGATGCATATCTGACAGAGAAGGAAGCCAGGATAAGATTGGATCTCTCGCACCCACGATCGATTTGTCGTGCAACATTGATAAATCAGTGGAGATCCGGCTGTACTGATTGCAATGGCGAAATTATTTATGATAGTTCGGCGAGTAATTCCTATTCACGTATTGTTTTGAGCGAAACGATCTTTAATTTGGCGATTAATGATCTGATCACTCGAAGATAGCGACAGTATTTCCATAACGATACTTATTTGCTAATTACATTAACTTTTATAGAAATTTAATATTAAAGGTAGTAATTACTACTTTGATATTTTGATATTCTGAATATTAAAAGTGGTGAATATAAAAGCTTAAAAAATAATAATTAATAACTTATTCTTATATAAGAATCAAAAGTACATTATTATTTTTAGTGCTTTTAATACTTAAAACAAGTTATTAACTACTTTTTCATTATTTTTCAGGATATTATTAAATTGATTAGTATTGGATTTTTGTAAAAGATCTTCAGTTTTATTTATAGTTTTTATTTTATTTTTGTGCTCTAAGATATTGCTAAAAATTACTGTACTCTTTAACCCTCCAGAGTTGATGCTAAAACATATATATATTATTAATGTTGGGTCTGTGAGATTCAATTTAATTTATGTTAATTAAAAGACACAAATTAATTTTAAGGAATAGAAATGACATAATCCGCGAAATATATAATAGCTTTTGTATAGAAAATACTTATGAAAGCCTCAAAAGTATAATCACATTATGTTAAATTAATACTTGCACATGTTGAAAATTGAACACAAAATTTTAACAAAGATGTGAGTGAACCATTTTTACAAATACAAAATATTTTTACTAAAAAAAAAAGAATAGATACTAAGTATATTTTAATATGAATAATTCAAAATTGTGATAACATAAACAAATTATTTCACATTTTTTGACGAAGTGATTTATACTAAGTGATAATTAAATGGATCCAATAAATCCATAGTTCCAGAAGATTAAATTTTTACGATATAGTTTTGATAACGCGTGCGATTAATTTACGACTAACATATGTTGTTTTATGTTGTGTATATGATTTATATATGATTTCAGTGTTCGAGGTTGCAAATGACAGCTTTAATTATTAATTATTCAGTTATTAAAGTGTCATCTAAAATTGATGACAGCTGCTGAATGCGACGTTAAACGTTATTATAATCAAGGCGCGATTATAAAATATTCGACACATTTTATGGTTTAACTAGTCAGGATTTACGCGACGTGCACTAGCGGTACCTTCAAGCAACGAGAAATCGCAGGAAACTTGAAATACAGTTATCCGTTGCGTTTTTTCATCACAAGGCCGAGCGAGGATGAGGCAATCCAATCAAAGTGTTGATACATCAATCGGTCAGGTTCCGCGTTCGCGGATTAATACAGGGTGTCTCATTAAGAGATGACTTTCGTTTACTCCTCGAATTTTCGTTAAAAAAAAAATCGAATAGAAAGAACATCGTCTTTTAAATCTAAAGGAATTCGCAATTATACGTAACATTTATTTCATAACCGATGTTGACGACTGGTACAATCGATGCATATCATGTGGCCATGCGAAATTTTGGGTCATTACGTACACTCATAATCAGAAAAATGACCGTTGGCTCGGTCGTCTCAGAGATACATCTCAGTACTACTATCATTTACTATTCTATTTATAATACATCGTACGAACGTCTTTACGCGACGCGTAAATGTGTGCGGACACGTGTTATGGCTTTTTTTTCTTTTTGTACTTCAAAATCACTAAGCCTGATTATACGATGTTTTTTTTACTAGTAATTAGCTAATTCTTCACGATATCAAATTAGCGGTTAAAAATATAATTTTATACATTTTTTAAAGAAATTAGCAGCTAAAAAATATAATTTTAGAAATCATACTTTTAGATGTTAATTTTCTAAAATATATGTATATATATATATATATATATAGAAGCAGTTAAAAAAGCTACCTTTTTAGCTACCAGCTAAAAATCTATAAAGTACAAATATAGAGTTTATAAAATTCTATTTTTAGTTACTGGTTTTTTCATTAAAAAATTAATGCGCTAGTTGTTAATAAAAAAAAACGTCAGGTGTAAGTCACGCTTAATTCATAGACACGTTATAATACATATAACGCCGCATTTCCGCGATTATAAAAAAAAAGGAAAAAATATTCATGTGCTCTTTATTTATCTATTGCGTTCGGCGATAAGTTGATGAAGATACATGCATGAAGGTAATATGAACCGGCTCATGTGTGCGTTATAAACAGTGGTAAATCAATCATTAATAAAAAATCAATTAATCAAGTTATTAATAAATTTCGCAATGACACAACAAAATTAATATTTTATATTTTACACTGAATAGATTTAAATGACACAAATAGATTTAAATGATTACTAACAACAAGGAAAAAATTGTTTTGCTGAACTATCTAAAGAATTAGATACAGATCTGAAAATAATTTTGTTTGTACAACACTTCAAAAATTGTTTACTGGAATGTTAAAACTTTTTGCAACATTGCCATCAATGCAATTTAAGCCTATAGAATTATTTTCATAATCCAACAAAATTATTTTCCAATTAGATTTATCTTTTTTCTCTTTCTCTTTAGAAATTATTATATCTTAATCAATTCTTATAGAAATCTAATACTGATTAATTTATTACTGAAAGATAATAATTAATTATATTTATTTGAAGTAATAAAAATACTGAACAACAATTTTTAATACTTATAAGTAATTAATTAGATTTCTGTAAAGGAATTAAAAAGAAGCGTAAGAAGCATGTAAGCGATTCTAAATGAACTCCTTGAGATATAACTTATGTTAGATATTTAATAGTAAGTCATGACTCTTGGAATTATATTTGTATTACATATTTCCAGCTATATATCATCGCTCGCATAACTTTCCATATAAGACAATGATATCAGTTGGTACACTTATCAAGTAATATAATTACATTTAATTATAATACCTCTCCGGCATGACGTAGCAATTTAGTTACGTGAATCATCCCCGCGAGCTTTTCTTGACGCGAAGCTGTAACATTATGCAATGTCTTTTTGTATTTAACGTGAGGAAGTAAAAAAATAAGTTCGTGGAAAATGTCATACGTAGTGCCGAGAAAACTTGGTAAAGAATTAACTAATTAGCCGCACGATGCTATTAGTAAATTTTTATATTTATGAAAGATCGGCCGAGCGATGCTGTTAAATCTCGTACGTGTATAGATTTTTTCAGTTTTTCTGCAGAAATGCTGAATGCTCGCGTCACTTATCTGATTTCGCGCAAACGTCATTCATCACGTTGCAACGGGTAATAACAGAGATCATGCGATTGGATGCTACGTAAGATGCATCATCTTTGGTGTTTTCCAATGAGAAACATTCTAGAAGCATTGAAGTCGAGAGGAACGTCACCGGAGAAGAATTCCTTCATTCGATTAGTCCTATTTATAAAATACCGTTGTCAAACGAATTAACCCTTTCCGAGACCATTCAATTAGCCTTAATTATTCACTCCGAAATTTCCGTAACTAGAATTCGCGGATTCGACATGTACTCGACAAAAACTTTAAATTAATGTATCTTTGCTTTTAACAAGCTTTAACAGCTTATAACAAATTAATTTTTTTAAATAATCTTAATATTTTATTATATTGATGAATTATTGTTTTCCTCTTTATATTGCTCGTTCATTTGGCCTTTTCCTTTGTTTTTTGTAATTTGACAAATTTAATTAAATTATATTAAAAAATTACTATTTTCTTTCATTTAAGCTTTTCTTTTATTTTTAATATCATAAAACTTCGACAAAATCAAATTTAAAAGTATAATTGAGATTGTTTTGTAATCTTCTTCTGTATTTGTTAAAAAATCTGATAAAAAATGGAAAAATCTGATCGTGTCTATTTGAGAGAAAAGTGTTGCGTATTTATTTTTGGCATTTTAAGTGACAGATTAGCTAAACCTGAGTTGATCTTTCATAATAAATATTCAGCTAGTTTATCGTCTTATCTCCCGTTCTGCTCGTGGCGTAAAACTTATTCGTTATTGGCTGTCGCTCGATGGTTCGATCCGAAAACTCGTTCTCGCATGTCATTTTCCCTTTCAGTTCTGTGCCCGCGAGCGCTTTTATTACGCTCTTTCCGTAACGCGCGCTCGTCGTCGCAAGTTATCGACCTTAAAACCATAATGAAGATTTATTTCTATCCACCTTATCTTGTGCCTGCCACTAAACGGGCCAGAAATAGCCGTCGATTATATATATTAATATGTAAATCAAGGAGCACTCGATAATAACACCTGTTAACGAGCATATTAAATTTCTGACGATGAGAAATAAGAATTATTAATACGTCTTTAGCATTCAAGCTTCAATGTCTTCGACATTCAAGCTTAATTTATTATCAATAATATGTTTACAAGACTGCAATGTGAATAACAAATAAATATGATCCAGACTTTGATATCTTAATAATATTTCTAGGTAAATTTTTTAATACATCTTTTAGTTAAATAAACTGGGCGTCTATTATATTATCAGATTTGAAATGAAAGCAAAACTAATAATATATAGGCCTAAGTAGGCAAATTAAGAAAATTTTGGAATGAATATCAATTAGGATTAATAATAAGCATCTTACTATTGTATCAAATCATTATATATTGCAAAGAACTTATTGTAAAAATTTTTTTTACTTTTACGGATTTGAATCTCTTGACCAGAAAAACTCATTCTATTAGTTTACGCCGTAAAAATTTTTTTCTTTCTTTACCAATGAGATGCGAAACAATAATTATCGTTGTATATAATTATAGCGTCACGCCATGCACGTATATAATCGTGTGATAATTTTCCGTAGATATTGCTTTTTCGCACTCGCAATTATTGACGCTCGATAATTAATTCATGCCCTTTACACTCCTTCGCGAGACATTTGCAGAGACAGTATCGAGTCGGTTACAAAGGCGAATACCATATGAAAATGCAATATGTCAATTAGATAGACGGACAAGCGAATGGAATAATTGCTCTCACCTCTGGAATTCTTTTCGTTGCCTCGGGCCAAAGGGGAGAAGGGGGAAGGGGAGGCGGGCAAGAAAAAGGAAACAGTGGAGAAGTCGCTGTGTCATTATATACAACACTCTTGCCGCGTCTACGGCACGTAGATCGTGAAACTAGTGTCCCTACTCTCTAGGTTGATGCAACCTTCGAGTAAGTTTGCGGGAAGCGTGATCGTTCCACTAATCTCGGTCGCCAAAATCTTTCAGTCTTATTTTAACGTCGAAACATGACGTGGACAATAGCTGCCTTCCTTATACCGTTTACCTGCCGAATTCTTAGCAGGCATCCGTTACAGTTACATCAGAAATTTGTAAAGCGAAAGCATATATCGGACTCGTAACAGGTATATTTATAAGTTCAAGAATTGTGCGACTTACAAAGAAAAAAAATCGTTAGTAAGAACTGAAAAAATTGAAAATTTTACGAATTTAACGACCTTCATAAAACCATTGCGTTACGAATTAGGATTTAATAATCCTGATTTTAACAATATAAATGTAGATTTTAATAATATAAATTAAACTGGAATGTTATATGAATAGTAAAGAATAGTAAATACTAGCCTCGAACGTATTTAACCTTTCTTTATTTATTCAAGCAGATTAAAAAAATGTTTAGTTAAAATTGAAATCTTTTCTTCAGCTATATAAAAACATTAAATAGATGTTCTTTCGTCATTAATGTTATTAATGTTAAATGTACATTTATTAAATCATCAAAACGTTTAATAAATAGTTTAAAAAACATAAATCCAATTTTAAACGTTTATTTTTTTCAGTTTATACTTTTGTTACACGATTTCTAACGTTTATTAAATTTTGACATTTTTGTAATGTGTTGTGCTTGATTTATGTATATATAGTGATCTAGTTTAAATTGTCATTAAAAGTTATTAGATCCTAATTTGACATATTCAAAAAAGAAAACAAAACGATTGAAAAATATAAAATTTATAAAACGCAGCCGTGAAACGAATTTCGAAACGAACTCGCTACATCTGAGAAATTTCTAATTTTTTGAATTAGACGAATTTATATCCACGAGATTTGTGAGTCACTTTTCCATTTAAACTATCTTACACGCGATGTAATTGTCGGACATTATGTCGTTGCGTAATGGAACTTCGTAACAATGTCTTAATTGTAGTGCAATTTTTGTTACAACCATGTACCCGTATCTTTACGGGTTTGTAGTCGGTCTTCAACTGATTTATTTAAGTGTACACATTAATGCGTATATTTTATTTTTATATTCAATTTGTAACTACTGTGATTAGTTCCGCGGATAAATTGAGTCTTCCTCTCAGAAGATAAACTTTCAACGAGGTCAATGAGTAAAAATATCAGCAGAAGAAAAGAAAAATAGAGAATGTATGAAATCATACATATTGTGCGCGTGCGATTTTCTCACGGAAAGAACGATTTCAAATATCTAAAAATTTAGTTAGACTTGAAAATAATGTTGTTGGACCATCAAAATAATTATGTAAAACACAAACTAATTACTACACGAGTTCACATAATGTTGAATATACCCAATTTGATTTATTTTTGATTTTATTTTTAATTATTTCTATTGATCGCCACTGATTTCTTATACTCAATATGTTGATTAACTAATGAAATTAAACAACTTAATTTGAGATATGTATTCAATTTGATTTAAATTTAGTTCGTTATTTGCTAAGTGCACATTTTAATATGAATGTTACTTTGAAACTAATCACGAGTAGATTGATTTACATTTTGATATACATGGAAATTAAAAGTTAAATGTTATTTAACTCAAGGGATTGGAACCATCGCTCTTTTAATATTTAACAGTGTAGAATGTTAAATTTTTGTCAAATGTACAGCATTGTTTATTATGCTTAAGATTTATACATAATTATTTTAATGGTTCAATAAAATTATTTTCAAATCTGTACCTACTAAATTTTTAGATACTTCACAAAAGAACATTGCAAAAGTGACAAAGAACTAATGTTATCAATTGAAAAATTATGTTTGAAATAGATATTCTAGAATCTAGATGGTTAAATCTTAAGATCCTATGGTTTTTGTACTCGACTTGAGCTTGTTTCGACCATTTTAACTTTGATACAAAATACCTCGAGAATGCATTTTTGTACAGAATAGATTAACAGAATCCATCATTTGGCCATCAAGAATATCTATTTCAAACATCTATCGTCTAACATTTTTTGATATTTTTTATGCATGCACGTTTCCTTGTCAGTCAAATTATTCTTTCCGTGTTGACATTTAAATTATACATGAGACTTGCTGTCTTCATGTAAACGAATGTCGATTTACGACGCGGAAGGAAGTAACGCTCTCGAGGCGCTCTCATCTACCTGTGTACTACTCTCTCGTTACCGTAGCGATACAATTCACTACTCGCGCTCGCGTAACCGCGTTCTCCAGCGCGTTGCAGCGTGTCGGAGGCCCCGCGCTCGTTCCGGGAGTTCCCCGGTTCCCGACCCATGTCGAGAACTTGAGAGTCGCCACGAGTTGATCCCTCTTGTTCCCTCTCTCTTTTCTCTATCGTTGTCCATCTCCACGCCATCGTTTCTCTCTATCTCTCCCCGTGTATGCTAGCGGGGTCTCATAGGGAAAGAAGAATAAAGAGAGTCAACGGAATCAACAAAGATGCGATGACAGAGAGAGGAGGCAGGATATATGTATATACGCAAGAAGGAACGACGAAAGGAGAGAAAAGGGAAAAGAAGAGGAGAAAGAAAAAGGCGCGTGTGGTATCGAGACTCCCAACGATGGAAAGAGAGTGAGAGAGAAAGAGAGAGAGAAAGAGAATGCATCATTTATTATGCGCTCTCTGGAACAAGCCCCCTCAAGTGCTAGACAAAAAGTACATGCACAACTGGAGCTTACTTTAATAATAAAATATAAAATAAAGTTTATAGCGAATATAAATACACGTGCGAGTGTATAGTGTATGTATATACGAATGTGTATTAGTATAACTCAAGACAGAGGGAGACAGAGATACGCGAAGAGTCGTACACGCGCACAAAGAGATGAGAGGACGAAGGAGGAACGACAATCGGGAATAACACGCGGGGGGTCTCGGGTTCTCTCATGAGAGGACGACGGACCGATGACGGAGGGAGAGAGTTGGATCAGCAAGGAAGGGTGCGCGCAGGGAGCGAAGGAGTAGCTGCGGTGGCGGAGGAGGAGGAGGAAGAGGAGGAGAAGGAGGAGGAGAGCTCTCTGGACCAAAGCGCGGGAAGCAGCGCGAGGGGGGTCCGAGAACGACGGTAGAGTGACGATAGAGAGGGGTCCGGGGGGTCGGTGGGGGTCTGGCAAGGAGCGCGGGATCCCATTGGTTCGTGGCCGGGCCATATTATAAGCGGCTGCAGTCCGTGCTAGTTAATGTTAGCTCGAGCCTCCACGCGAGACGACGCATCTCTCTTGTCCGCCGTCGCCGTCCGCCGCCGTTACTACTGCTACTACTACGACTACTACTATACTCACGCACGCCTCTGCAGAGCGCCGGAGTATCGCGTACCGCGTGAGAGCCGTTCACCACACGTTCACGTAACACAGACACCGTGCGTCTGCAAAGAGGAAGAGAGAAGGAGACGTATCAACCGGCTGAAAAATAATACGCACGTTGTTAAAACGACACAGTATCAGAAAGAGATCCGCGATCCTTCCGCAAACGCGCTATCTATCTATATACATATATATATATATATATATATATATATATATATATATACACACACACATTGATTTCATATACAATATCTGAGAACTCAATCTCCCTCTCCCCCCCCCCCTTC
>Ga0157363_1003753_pt1 | contig 13813 bp, 17 predicted proteins | sample AttsexASBM1_FD_111477 | JGI IMG/M metagenome (GOLD analysis project Ga0157363, IMG submission 111477) | Fungus gardens microbial communities from leaf cutter ant in Ribeirão Preto, State of São Paulo, Brazil - Atta sexdens ASBM1 | ecosystem: Host-associated > Fungi > Mycelium > Unclassified ...
ATATATATATAATTAAGTTATACAATAATATAATAATAATAATAATAATAATAATAATAATAATAATAATAATAATATTAATAATAATATCGTGTTATTATTTTCAGTCTATTCGAGCAAGAAATAATGTCTTATGTACCTGGTAGCATGGGTAGATCTCCGCTTGGTAGCCCGCATGCATCACCTGGATTGACAAGGGCTTCTGCCAGAGCTCCCGCACTATACAGAAGAGATTTCGAAGCTAAACTTCGAACTTTTTATCGAAAGCTAGAAAGCAAAGGTTATGGACAAGGACCGAGTAAATTAAAGTACGTCTCAGCACATATGCACATCCTCCCCCCCGGTCAAAAGTTTGGAAACACTTGTGATCTTTTCGCATTTTGTGAGAAATTAAATATCTTGGTGAATAAAAATCGTAGAGAAATTTTCGAACACGCATTTTAAAGTACAAAAATAGGGCCTTAAATTTACATTTGAATTTTTTTTCTGTATTTTGTTCCGAAATTGAAACGAATCCGTAAAATTGAAAATCAATATTTATAACATTTTTGTCTTATTTTAAAGCGCTGCAATTTGATGAAACATAATCGGACAAAATTTAATATGAAAGTATTTTAAAGTAAGCTTTTTAAATTTTAAAATATTTTTTGAAAAAAATTGGTACAATAATTTTTCGCGATAGATATTGAATTTTTTATTGTATATTGCGAAAAAAATCGCTAATATTTCTAAATTTTTGACCTGGGATATATCTGCGTGTTTAGTACGATATACATTCATAAATACATTTCAAGAAATTTATGGAAAAATCTTTTATCTGTACAGATTACACATCAGGAGAGAACACTTACTCGAAGATGCCTTTACGCGTATAATGGCTGCGTCAAAGAAGGATCTGCAGAAAGGTAAACTAGTGGTCATCTTTGATCATGAAGAAGGATTGGATTACGGTGGGCCATCCCGAGAATTTTTCTTTCATTTATCACGCGAACTATTCAATCCTTATTATGGATTGTTTGAATATTCAGCTAATGACACTTATACGGTACAAATCTCGCCAATGTCAGCTTTCGTAGATAATTATCACGATTGGTTTAGATTTTCGGGTAGAGTTCTGGGCTTAGCATTGGTTCACCAATATCTACTCGATGCGTTTTTCACGAGACCATTTTATAAGGCGCTTTTAAGGATACCGGCGAGTTTAAGCGACTTGGAGAGTTTAGATCAGGAATTTCATCAGAGTTTAATGTGGATCAAAGAAAAGGATATAAGTATCGAACCATTAGAATTAACCTTTTCAGTAACAGAGGAACTCTTGGGACGAGTCGCTGAACGCGAGTTGAAGCCAGGTGGAAGAAATATTGCGGTTACTGAAAAAAATAAAAAGGAGTATCTCGAGAGGGTAGTACGTTGGCGTCTTGAGCGTGGCGTCGCGGAACAAACGGAATCATTGGTACGCGGCTTTTATGAAGTGGTGGATCCGCGTTTAGTATCCGTTTTCGATGCTCGCGAGTTAGAGTTAGTTATCGCGGGTGCAGCTGAAATTGACCTAAACGATTGGCGAACGCACACCGAATACAGGAGCGGTTATCACGATGCGCATCCGGTAGTAGAGTGGTTCTGGAGCAGCATAAGTCGATTTACTAACGAACAACGTCTAAGATTACTGCAATTTGTTACTGGCACTTCAAGTATTCCATATGAAGGATTTGCGGCTTTGCGTGGATCTACAGGACCAAGGAAATTCTGCATAGAAAAGTGGGGGAGACCAAATAGTTTGCCAAGGTAATCTTATTTTTTTTTTAATCTGTTAATAATAATTTTGCATTTTAATGTATCCTATATTTTCTATTTTTTTTCCTTTAAATTCCTAAATTCGTAATATCTCTATTTTATTATCATTGTTATTTCAGAGCTCACACGTGTTTTAATCGCTTGGATCTTCCGCCTTATCCTACGCCCGAGATTTTATACGAAAAGCTGCTGTTGGCTGTAGAAGAGACAAATACATTTGGTATAGAATAAAGCGATGAATTTGTAATTATAAAAAATTTGTACAATTGACAGGATTATAACTATCATCAGATTGCATTTTCTGCTAAAAAGAATAGGAATTTGTATAGGCCTATAATAGTTTATGAGTTATGTGGATTATTACTAATTCAATTTATTAAACTCGGATATGCGATATAAATAACTAAACAATCTGCAGCTTCACAATTTCTCAGAATTTTTGATTAAACAAAATGTTTAATCTATTATGTGAAATAGCATAATTGAATTCTCTCTTCAAACCTTCACGAATTATGTCGTTTGGTGACTATAAAAGTTCACGCTTGTTAATGCAACCGTTACGTACATACTAGGATCTCATAAATCTCAAAACGTTTCTTTTTCAGTTTTTCTCAAGCGGAGCTAATCTTTTATTTTTCCAAATTGCTTTTGTTCCTTGTATTTTCTATCCTGTTTTTAAATAAAAAAAATTTATTTGTCAAATTCATAAAGATCTATTCTAAAGTTAGAGCAATTTTAACAAGAATAATATATTGTAAAAATTATTACTTCTTCAGTGTGGGTTTCTAAAAAAAATTAAAGAAAATTAAAGAAATTAATTTAGATAAATATTGCTATTGTTACCATTAATATTGCTATTCTACTGTCGCTATTGGTCTCTTTTACTTTTATTAATACTATATACCTATTATTGATAAACCTACTATGACTGTTAGTGCCATTATTACTTCTGTTCCTATCATCGTCACTAATTTTAATACTAATTATTATTTTATCATTAATTATTATTACTTTCAAGTGATCAGATTCAACATAGAATTCAAAAGACAATATGACATCGTAATTACCTATAGCTCCGCTAATTTGTATTATGCATCTGCAATTTTATATATATAATTCAATATTTTTATTTCGAGGTATATTGAGGTCTGAGTGTAGCACTATTAAAACATTTAATGATGACTGTCACCAATGTTTCTAGTCTATGAATTGGAATTTCACATGCAGCTGCCTTTTAATGTATTTTAACATTCCGAAGAATCTTGTTAGTTGTATTAAAAGAGTTTATAGAGCAAGATTGTTAATGCAGAAAAATAAATATTTCAATTCTGATGTAAGCGATTTGAAAAAGTTCGCTAAATAAGCACATTTATCTTACATCTACTTTTTATTGCTTAGTTATCACGATATAATGTACGACATGATGTAGATGTTTTTAAAAACTTTGCACATAATATAAAAAACATTAAGGAATAATTCATACACGAGAAATATAGACTTATGACGATACCTTTTTATTAAATAATTAGTACGTTCCCATACAGCACCAAAATTTTTCAGAAATATCTCAGAAATATTTCAACTGAAAAGTGAAACATTTTATAATAGTTGCGAAATATATTTGCAACATTTTTGAGACAGTTCTAGAATAGCAAAATGCGATTGTTGTGCTTGAAATTTTGTAGAAAAGCTGTTGAAAGATTATTGCAATAAAAATTGCAATTTTTCTTAAATATTACTAAAAAGTTATTGAAATTGCTAAACTTTTTCTAAAATGTGTCAGAATGTTACTGAAAATTTATTAAAATAATTTTGAAAAAATATTTAGATTCCTGAATGAATTCTAAACAACTGTACTTTCAAAATACATTAATTTTCCTAAAAATACATTAATTTTCCTAAAAACCTAGAGATCTTAGAGTTCAATTTTGAGGCCTTCAAAGAATCATCTTACTATAATACAGATGAAAAGTCTTATCATATTACATCTTTTATTTTGTATGGATTTTTACTTATGAAAAATAAAAACTCCGTGTCCATCTAGTAATGTGTCGCATACTGTTGTTCATTATATATAAAAAGTTGAAATGATTTTGAAACTTTTCTGAAAACTTTTTGCAAATCGGTGCTGCATTAATTATTATTTATTATTGCTATATACATAGCAAACAGCGAAACTTATGCATTTGTACAGCTATCATATAGTAATTATATAAGAACGATAAATAAAATACAACGAACATAACATTGTGGTGTTTTTAACGAATAAGTCTATTTAATAAGTATACATCAATTACTTTATACAATTTATTTTATAATTATTAATATTATGAAATAATTGCAGAGAGTTCAATTGCATTCTATTTAACTGTGAGACCATATTTAATTAACTGTTATTTATTTCTTAAATAATCTTACATATAATGTGATATAATATTTTAAAGTTATCAATATCGAAAAAAAAATTCCTCCATTTCCGTCTATAATGGGATTAAAGTGTTCCTGTAAATTCAATATTTAAATATATTTTGTATGTTTATTATATGTATAATTATATTATTTTATTTAAAAAAATTATTTTTCGAAAATATATCTATCTATATATATATATATATATATATATATATATATATATATATTTATATATATCTCTGTTTTAAGATAATTAAACATTAATGATTATGACGACACTAAAATATCAAAAAAATGAGAAATCTTCCTATTATTACCTTTATCACTGAATACTATTTTCTTAAGTTTGACTGGATATGTGCGACTTTGTTTTTAATCTAAGATTCTTAATGTCATTCTGAAATAGATGCTTCTGTCGCATTTGATTTTCAAGAATACTCTCCAACTTCATTATATCACTTTTGTATTTCTCCTCCAACTGCAGCATTTCTTCCTGTAACAGCAATGTTACAGGTAATGTTAGTAAATGTGAAATTAAATATTTAATAAATATAAATGTGATTTACATTTGATATGATGCGTTGCTTTAACAATTTCTGAAGTTTTGATTGCTCTTCCACTAAAAGTGTTAAGAAACTTAATTTTTGTGTATGTTCCCGGAGCAACTTGTTAAATATGTTTAATTCTTCAACGTAATTTTCTTTGATATCTATAATAAAAATATAAATGCGAAATATAAATCTATGAAATTAAAATACATTATGATATTATATTGCAGCACATAACTTACGCTTGATTCGTTTAGTGAAATACGTCATTGTCTCACTTAAATTAGCTTTAATATCATATACTATTCGACGAAGTATTGTTTCATATAATTTATTTAAGGATAAACTCTGGCCAAATTTGTTCATTATTTTCTGCTTTATCTCATTTTGCAATTTTTTATTGTTGACACGCATTTGATTACAATCGAGTTTAATTCTGTGAAGATGTGTTCGAGCATCTCTGCAAACATAACATGTATATTTCGTTCATGCGGATCTTCAATATTGGTTATATTATTTATAGGCTCGCCATGTGCAAAATTTACGTACTTGTGTTTAACATGTAATTCAAGTGTTTCCTCGTATAATTGTTGTATTCTCGCGTATAATTTAGATAGTTTTTTCTTATCAAATACTATGCAATCGTGCACTTTAAATGGAATTTGAGATTCGCCAAAATATTGCAGCTGATGTAATTTCATTAGCACCGTAACTTGCACATTGTTTAATTTTTGCTGTTTCTTAAGCTATTGAACAGATTAAGTAAACGATCACTTTTATATGAAAATTTTTCTTAGAATTCTTCACATAACTTTTTTTCTAAATTTTTCTATAAATTTCAGAATTTTTCAGAATTCTGTATAATTTTATAATTTTTTAGAAAATTAGATTTGTAAAATACGAATTTTTTAAAAACATTGAGCAAAAGTCTTTTCTAGAATTCTTTAATTATAGTATTACATATGTGAATTCTGAATTCTATTCCAAGATTTTTAAGAAGATATTTTATCTCATTCAATAATTTCTAAAGAAAAAAAGAATATTCATTTTGGCTTCCGGCGTTACACGATAAACTATTATACATATCGTTGGAAAAGTATAACTTGATAGAGTATCAATGAATACCAACGTATAACTTAATATTTTTGATGACATGTATTACTTCCAGCTCATGGAAAACATACTGATACTATATACTGACTATATACTATATACTATATACTATATATTTCATCTCCTGAATATGATACATATACGACACACGATATAGTTTACCGTGTAAAGACGGAAGTCACATTCTAATGCACAATGAATTCTCCTTATAAAACCTGAAAATATTTCAAAAAATTTAAAACATAAAATTTCTTAAAAATATTATAAGATATGAGAACTTTTTTACCAGGAGACTGTCTTATTAATAGATTAACGCATTAAATATATAATACCATAAACATTTTTAAATCATCCTCATTTTTCTTCAAAACACTTTCTACAATTTTTAGCTTCTTTGTACGAATTTGAATCTCTTTATGAAGGACCTCTATAACTTGTTGCGCATCCCTAATTTGATGTTCATGTGCATATCGTATTTTTCTTATCGAAAATGCCAAGTCATACAGTGTTTTATCACATTCTGGCGGACATACGTTTTCATCAAAATAAATTAATTCAGATTCTCCATTATCACCATCGTCCGTTTCTTCTGAATCCGTTTCAGTCGTAGTAGTCTCTTCTAAAATAATAATAAATGACTATTAATTGTACACTTCAATTATACGTACAGGGTACCAAGTACAGATACAGAATCCAAAAATCCGAATACAATTGAATGATTGTATGAAACATTTTTATTGGATTGTTCTTAAAATACTCTTATTACCATCGTCTTCCTTCACTTCTCTATATTTCTTCTTCAATATTCTACGTAAAAAGTTACGGAACTTGTTATCACTTATTCTAAGCATGAAATTGGAAAAAGAATCCTTTATCTGATTCTGTAATTCTGTAATTTCCTTCGTTTTAACATCAACTTTGTCGGTTATTATCTGTATCTGAAAATATTAATTATTATATAATTCTTAGTCTTACATAGCTAACGTCATTTATGAAAAGTTCAATCTGTATTTCCTGTAATGTGCTGTACATTTAGAAGCAAAAGAACTTTTTATAGAATGTTCGAATATTAGTGAAATGTTCAGAATATTATACACAAACATTTCTTGTATCACGAAAATCACCCACAAGCAGTACATACACATCCTCGCTGATAGGAAGTTGCGGCGGAGATAAAAGTCATGATAAAATACATTAACTAATTGTTTCGAGGTTTTTCTTTTTTCAAATTTTCTCCTACCTCTTACGAAACGAAATTACTCTTTCTAAAATTTCTCTTACGTTTTATAAAAATTTTCATATTTCCAATTTTATATGGGTTAAAAGATTTTTGATCACCATTATATCTAATCGATCTTGGAATTAAATAAAAAAAAAGCATTAACTAACGTTTTGCCTCATTGTTGCGACTTCTTCTGATTTAAGATTAACTTGATCATGTAATACGTTTTCCATTGTTTCGTACTCTTTCAAGATATTGTATTCTTGACGGAGCGTCAATAAAAATAAATTAAGATTGACATTCTCGGTAACAATGTTCAATCTATCATGTTCTAATTTGTCTAACTTCTTGTCTATATTTTCGCATTTGGTTTGTATACAGCTTAATATGCAATCCTGTTCGTGTTTTTTTCGCAATATACGAGAAAATTTCATTTCTCGTTCCCACAAATTCTCAACGTCATCGCTTAAATAAAGTAACTTCATATTATCTTGGACAGTGGGTTGGACTTTCATTTTCTTTTCTGCAATAGAAAATAATACGAATTTCTGTTAAAAAAGTTTATATACGTATACATATAGAGTTTTTTGACTACCAAGCAGTCCGCTTGCACTTTTTGGAAATTTCTCATCTAGAAGTAGCACATCGTATTCTTCGTCTGGACTGTCTGGACAAACAGATATTATTGGCTCTGGCAAAACTGCTGTTGGTTTTTGCTTCATGTCCTTTAATGTATATTCTTCGATCTATATGTGGAAAAAATAAAGCCCATCACACACAAGATAACATAAGTTGCATAAACATAGCATAAGGCTGAATTAAGCATTTTATGTAAATCAATTTCATGTTGGATATTCATTGATTCAGCAACCTCACATTAGATTTTTGCATTTCTATATTGTATATAACTTAAATTCTTCCAATAAAATATGCCAACACAGGATATCACAGTATTGCGTAAATAATTTATTTTGTACTATATTCATGGAAAAGTGTTGGCTCTTAAAGTCAATCATATTTTATTAGCGATTTAATTTGTTAGAGCCTATCATTATAATTTAATTTTCATTATTAAATTCTTTCTATACGATATAACATAAATTATTACATTTTTCTTATCTTATCAATAAAAACTCACTAAACACGAAAAATAACATTACACCAATATTATAATTTTTCACTCAATGATATAACACATGTACATAACAGTTACATTATTAAGTAGGAAATTATAATTTTGATGTAGTGTTATTTTTATTTTGTGAATGGGAATACGTACCATTATTTTTCTCTCGGGAAATTCTATATTAATATTTAACGTAGGAATAACTGGCAAAGGTTTTATACTTTCTAATGGTATCTCGGCGTGAATTTTTTTGAGAGATTTTATTAAATGTAGAACTTCCGTGTGCAAATGTTCCTTTTCTGCTCTCACAGCTTTCAATCTTGTATTGAAAGCTTCTTGCTGATAGTAAAGCTGCAGATATCATCAAAAGTTTTTATAAAGCTTTTGATATAGAAAATATATGATATGAAATCATATATAATTGAAAATAAATAAATGAAAATAAATGAAATAAATGAAAATAAATAAACATTTTTTTATTTGCAAACCTTTTTTCGACACTTTAGCAGTTTCTTATATTTCGAAAAGAGAGTATCTCGTTCTTCCGACAGCAAAAAAACTGAAGATGTTTTTAATTTGTAATCACCGATAGTTCTTTTTGCTTCCTCTATAGCGAGTACATCGTACATTTGATTAACAGATATATCCGGCTTTTCATTATAAATAACTTTCCACTGAATAAAACAAATTATTAAATTACAATAATAATAGTAATAATATTTACTTTTATATTAATATTTATAAATTACACTAACTTCTTTTTCGCGTTCTTCCAATCTTGTTTTTCGCAAAATATATTTACGTAATATTTGATTTAATTGAACTCCCAGGCTGCTGTCCATGTCATATTTTATATCCTTTAAGAAATCCACGCTTGGTTTCGTTTCTTTTTCAATTTCTTCTTCTATTTTCGCTTTATCTTTTTCTCGGTCCTCCATCTCATAATGTTGCGTTTTGACATCCGTTATACTACTCATAATAGGCAAAGATATGTTTTAGACGTATGAATTGTTCATAATAGATATTTATCAAAATATTACAAATTACCTATTTTCATTCGCTTTTTTATCTTTATGTTTTATCGTGTCAATAGGCAAAGTAACGTCAATATTCAAGATGTGTTGACGCAAAGAATGTACCATGTTATCTGGTTTCCTGTATCAATATCGATATCACATCATTCGTGTTACATTTTTAAGACTTGAAGATTTTCACTTACGATATTTTGCAAACGACAAATGGTAAGCAAGTAAGAGGTTGAACGAAGTATTTTAGAAGTTTTTGTAATCCAAGTTCGCTTTTCTCCACTTTAAACGCCAATTTTTCACGTACTATAGACATTTCCGCATCCAATTCTTTATTTAGATCAGCTATAATTCTAAAATCCAGTTCCAATTCTTTATCACTTAATTGATGAAATTTTGGCAGTGCATTATTCCTAATAAAAAAATGCATTAATATGATTTTTGCTTAATGCTGCTTAATTAATAATTAATTACACAAAAAGACTAGTTTTGCTGAAGTATCCAAAAAAATCCCGCTATAATCTTATGGAAATCGGGCTGAAAATATAAAATTGAGGTGGATGGAAATGATGTGGAGAAGGGGGGAAGTGTGTCCAATTTTTGTAAGATTATGGCGGAATCCTTTAAATAACAAACTTGAAAATAATTATTAGTATAATTATTAGTCTATTTAAATAATTATATGGAATGTTCAAGCTGATTGTTAAAATGTCAATATTTTTACAAATCTTTTAGACAATCTTTTATACAAAATTTAAACAATATATAATTTGAATAAAATAACGTTTTGATAATAATTTTTTGGATAATAATTAAAACTATTACCAAATTTCGGTTGGAGTGGGAAAGTTCTTTAATGAGAATATTGTTATATGCTTCAGCAAAAATTGTTTTTTCTTAAATATATATATAATATATATATATTTGACATTATCTAAACCTTTCTACAATCTTGTTATATTCTTCGCTTAATTTAAGTAATATCTCTAAAGTCTGACGTTTACTTTGTTTTGCCGCAGTCTCAATTTTGTTATATTCAGCTTGTTGAATCATTTCTTCCAGACTTGCATAATCAATTTCTTCGATATCTTCAACACTTGTATATGGCTATGCCATATCAAAAATTAATTTATTAGAGCATGCATTTACATGAAAATCAATCTCATTATGTTAATTTTAAGTTAATAATGTTTTGAGAAATAATTAATTAATAAAAATACATACTAAAGATAAGGTCTCTTTGGTTTTTTCAAATTTAATTTGTTTGAATGGAGTATCGTCGTTTATTTCATAAGAAAATAAATTTCCATCATATCCACATGTAAATAACATCTTTTGATCATGGCTGAGAATCATTTTTGAGATGTAACCATTATAATTATCATGCATTGGAAGTATCCAATAATCTGAAAGATCTGTATAATTTTTGGGTTTCCATCTACAAATTCGTATTTCTCCGTGCTCCATTCCCAGAAACAAATATTTCTTTTCTTTACTAACGATATAAAATGAACGATATAAAATGAATATAAGATGAACAAATAATAATACAAAATCAATTTTTATGCAATATAAAAATTAATTTTACTTACTAAAAGAGACAACTTTGTATTTCTATGTCATCTGCGTCGTATATTGCGATACTTTTAATAGGCTCTTTCCCAATATCTTCTGAAATCTCCGGGCTTAAATATTCGTACATATATCCCGCATCAAATCCTGCTATCGACAACCAAATAATATCGCGAGTAATATATTGCGCTGTTAATACTTTGTTTGGTATTTTTGGTATATATATTTCTGGCAATGGCTCTTTTTCTTCTATATCTATTGAAAATTTAATTGTGTTATTTTAATTTTATCAATTTTGTTTCTATTAATTTAAATTAAATGATAAAATTAGAATACATTATCATTTTAGAAAGATGAGTTAATAAATAATATATTAACCAAAGAATGTTTCCTCGTTAATTTCTAGTTCAGGACTTTCAGCTATTAATTGCTCTATTTCTTCACGTCTTTTCGCTATTTTCTCTTTTTTCTCTTTCTCTCGAAGTAGGCGTATTAATTCCCTTTGAATAGCAGATTTTACAGAATGAAATTTAAATGTTTTCGGTTGACACTGAACAAGTTCATATGAAGCCATAGTGTACGATTGAAGTATGGTTGGTAATACAACTTCTACGCAATCACCTCGTGAACATCCAATTAATAATGTAGTTTTCTGTAAAATGGGATTAAATTGAGGACAATTATGGATAATTTAAATGGTGTTAAATTGTAATTATATTATTTACATGTTGCGGTTTCCATGTGAGACACGTGACTCCTGAAGGTACTTTAATGAAGCCAATTGGCGTAATGATAGGAAAAGTTTTAGTAATTACAATTTTGAAATTAAACACAATTGAATCTTCACCACCAGTTACTAGTAAGCTGCAATATTTTTACATGGAAATTATTCTTACAACTATCTATGGCAAAATTTTGGCGAAAAATTTTTTTTTAATTCTTCATATATAATTTTTAAAAATTTCTATTTTTAAATATATAAAATAACATAATAATATAAAATAACATAAATTTATATTTTTTAAATAATTTGTAATTTTTTATAATCTACTTTGAAATATTCTAAAATTTCTCATTCTATAATTTCCGAAGAATTATTTATTTGAAATTATTTCGTTTTTCTAGAAAATATAATAAAAAGAATCTAGTGAAATAGTTGAATCAATTCATTTCGAATACTACTTTAATGTAGTACATACATGAGTGCATACTACACACTCACAAAAGTTTATTGAAATCGGTGATTACAAAACGAAAGCTCTCCATAAAATAACGCTTATTAAAATAATGTTTTTCATACTTGCATAATGGATTTAGAGACATTACAGTTATTGCCATTTTGTGCGGTTTTATGACTTGAATCAGCCTAACATAATCTCCCTTTATATTGTCAATTGTGTCAGCCGTTGATACCGCTACAACAATTAAACGAATAACACCACTTCCGAAAGCACAAGCAAGTGTTGATCCTGTTGCTTCAAACTTGCGAATATATATGAAAGAAATTTTATACATTATAATTTTATTATAAAAATATTTATTATGTATATGTAGAAAATGTGAAAATTCCTTATTCCGCCCTCCCGGCGAGGGGAATGTAATCATATATAATAAAACTAATTGTAAGCGATAAAATACCAGAAAACAAATGTAATTTCTCATGTTATTTTATGGCGCTATAGAAAAGTATTGTAAATATATGTAGATTTCAATATAATAATATTTCTTTTTTTTAAATCAAATTTTCTTAAAAATGCATTGTTTTTAATATAAAAATATCTAACATTCCATTTCGAGCACCTGGTATATATGTTACAATCAACTATAATATTAAAAGAATATCTAATTGAAATAGATGAATATTTACAAACCCAACTTTTACCTGACATGGAAACCAGACAACTTGACTACCAGTGTCGTTAAATTGGTATGTCAAAATTAACTTTTTTTTTAGATAATTATAAATATGCAACTGTCCGGTTTTACTAAGTGTAGCTATAAAAGGACCCCACGTTGCATTAGCCATATCGGCTATAGCTCCCGCATGACATGTAAATATTTTTTGCGGTATTTGTGTTGTTAAATCATGGAAATCTATTAGCCAAATTCCACCATTTCCATCCTTGAGTAGAAAAGATATTTAAAAATTGCATGAATATTTCACTCATTATCTTTTTCTTTAATTTATTTTATGTTAAATTTGCTAACGCCGCTATCAATAGTTTTTAATGTGTAGTGGAAATTTGTTACTTACTTGTGCATACCAAAATGTACTCTCTGGACTATCTGGTTTTTGTTTATGTATACACATTAATATTGCACTTGTTCCATCACTCTCACTGATGTGATATTCATAGATAGGTTGAATTTCTAGAAAACGTTCCCCATTCTGGGGATTTGCTTGATCTATAGTTTCATAAAACCAAATTCGAATCCATCCATCTATACCTATACAATTCAATTGTAAAAATTATTAGAATATTATTTCATTAGCCTAAATCTCTAGATATGTATCTATTATATATTCTGACTGCATTTTAATTTAAGTATCATTTTGGTGATCTGTATTATTTTTTAAATTTTCTTGTATTTTGTAAGTTATTGAAGATTTCTAAAAAAATATTTTAAACTTCTTTCATGTTTTATTTATTTCTTCGAAAATTATAAAATGAAATCTTAGAAATCTTAGAAGTTTTTACAATTAAAATATTTCAAAAATCACATATATATAACGTAAACAGTTCTAAAAGAGGTGAACTGCACTTTCTCGGCACTTTTGAAAAATATTCTAATTCGTATAAAAAGTCTAAAAAATTTGAAAAAAATCTCAATTTTAGTGCCAGCTAGCCAATAGCGGTTAGATTATGTGTTATAAGTAAAGTTTGATTAATTAGTATTAAGGAAATAATAATTTAATAATAAATTATTTTTAATAAAAATATGGTGGAATATGTAAGGGATTTATATATATTAAAAATAAGGTATTTTTTGAAATAATTAA
>Ga0157363_1003754_pt1 | contig 13811 bp, 7 predicted proteins | sample AttsexASBM1_FD_111477 | JGI IMG/M metagenome (GOLD analysis project Ga0157363, IMG submission 111477) | Fungus gardens microbial communities from leaf cutter ant in Ribeirão Preto, State of São Paulo, Brazil - Atta sexdens ASBM1 | ecosystem: Host-associated > Fungi > Mycelium > Unclassified ...
AATATATTGAATGCACAAAATATAAATAAAACTTACATTTATTGATTCTTCAATGTTAAATAGACAATTTATAAATAAATTTATATCTGTAAAATTAATTTTCTATTGTAAATACAAACAAGTATAAACATGTTTAAAACATTACAACATTACACTGATTTGTTAATGTAATATAAATTAAAATTTGTATTCAAAGTAATTCGATTTTATGCATTCTAATTAAATTTATTTTAATTTAGTATTTTATATTAAAGCATATTAAAAAAAACAGTTAAATTTTGTGTAGCGATATATATTCCTATTTATATATAAAAATGATTTAAAAATTTTAAGAAATAAGCAAATGCACGTGTAGTATAATATCATAGTATTAACATACATAAAAAAATACATATACTTTCAATATTTATCAAGAAAATGTATTTAATTATATATGTCTAACAATTTTATGTAATATTTCTTCAAATTTTCGAAGAAGTAGTAATATGAAATTATTTGTCGTGGATATAACAAATTGAGCAGATTAATGAGAGATATCTAAGAATCTTCTTTTTTATTTTATTATATTAATATTAAATAGAAAAATTATAGACTGTATTTTATTTTCATTACTTGATAACTCAATAACAAATCTGTTTACTCAATAACATATTTTTTTACGATTTAAAATTTACATTTAAATTTGCGACGAAGTATATTAATTAAATCAGGATAATGAATAATAAATATAATTCGATAAAGAAATCTTCTTTTTTTAATTTATATAAATTGAAATAGATTCAATTAATGATATTTAAGTTTACATACAATTTAGATAAAAATTCATCTAAAAATTTAGATAAAAAATAAATTAAAGCTTATTGATATGATAAAATGCATTAATTATTAACAATTTATAAGAACGGGGAACATTCTTTGTCGTCAACGCAGACGATAACAATTATTTAACGCATTCGCCTTCATTTACTTTTAAATTTGTAAATAAGATTGTAAATAAGATTAACATGTCATAAATAAGATTAACATGTTTCTTTAAATACATAACAATGAAATACAAAGTTACATTTTTTTTACGTTATACATAATTATCGCATATTGTGTAAAAGTACAATTTATAATAAAATATATATATATTTCAATAATAATTAATCCTTTAACTCTCTTTACTGATTAATTTATTAATTTAGCACAAAATTTTTTGAATTTGTTGTAAAATAAATGTTATATTCTGATGAATAAAATTGAAAATTATGTGTATACAATCTTTGTGTTAAAGGATTAAATCAATTTATTTGTGTATTTTTACAAATTATTCTTATCTATTAAAATTTTCCTTTTTATCTATAATATTGTTCTTGCGTCGATATTTGCCTACGATTTTCTCTACTAAGTAATTCGTATTGCAGATAGATTGATTTAATAGCTATACGTGGATACTTTTCAGCTGCGAGGCTAGTACCGATTATTACCAATAAATGAGGATTAATATCGATATTCCCGTATATCTGTTTCTAGGAAATATGTTCAACATACTTATTTTCAAAATTTCATTAATCGTTATTTTTTATACATTTTTTATAAAGAAAGAACTCAATAGTGTTAATAGAAGAATAATCGATTTCAAAGAATTCGGTTAAATTGGGCATATTCCCCAATCTAATTAAAGAAATAAGGGGTCGAATGTACCAAATAAAAAAATCTTGTTGAGCTGAAAGCAAATATTATATAAGTTTTATTTTGATTTTCCGTTCCAAAATTATAGGGTTCTAAATTCAAAAGTTTTGTATTATAAAAAAATATGAAAACGTTGGAGTTTTGCTATTTATATAAGAAATATTTAAAAGCTTATGACTTCTATTTTTCATTGGATAAAAAATTACATCAAAATATTAATAAAAAATCCAACTGAATTTGTTGGTACTTTCAGTTGATTTTTGACAATAAAAGTATTACTAATCAATTTGAGTATACAAAAAACAAGAAATAATGTTTAAATCCGTTAGTTTAATTATACAGAAACATATGTATTTTCATAAATGTCAACTATGCGTGACAATATATTACATTTCAAAGATGCTAGAAGATTTGCTGGTTATTGTCGTGATCTAATGCTAAGTTGGCACGACACAGAGATAATTTGTAAAGTCTTTATCATATTTAAAGGAAATATCCATGAAAGCCTAAAAAATATTATCAATATATTGCATTATTTTAAGTGATCACATTTCACTAATCAATAAGAGATAGCAATGTAAAGTGATAATCATTTCCTGACAATATAATTATGAGCTATATAATGATAATATTTGGAGTGTGGTCGTATTACATGTTTTGAATTTGAGATTTTCGAAATCCTATAACTTTGCCACGAAAAATCGTTACAAAATAAAATTTATACATTTGTTTCAATCATATTTTTCATTTGATATCTATTTCAACTTTTTATTTCTCTACTTGGATTGGGAATATATTTTGCGTTCTTTGTAGTAAAATTTGACTTACCAATTTGTTATTTTTCTATAGACTTTAATATTAGAATTTTTAATTAATAGTGATCCACACACAGTAATGTCATCTTTTTATTATAAATTTTTATTACACTATGTAGATAGTTCATAATTGTATATTCATAATTATGAAACATGAACTTTTGTCTCAATGCCATTTCATTTTTGTTTGAGTTTTTATTAAAAAAATCTATTTTTCTAAGAAAAGGATAATCTCGACATAAAAAGATTGTGAAACGCTTAGTTAAAATTAAATAAGAATGCTATTCAATTTGAGCATTTTCTTCGATCACACAACGAACACTTATATTTGATTCAAGAAAAATACATTAAGGCAGAAGATATTGAAAAAACAAAGAAACAGAGAAACGGGATAGAAGCGTAAAAATGACGTAGTTCGCGATTAAAAATGTGAATAGATAACCTCGCAGCCGCGCGTGCGACAATGAACAAATGACGCGACACGAGCCGCATGGCTTGCCAAAGAAACGTCGGTTTGCTCGCCATTAATCAAGCAAGCACCGAAGCTTATTTGGCAAGAGGCTCCAATTCGAAAGCCTCTCTGTGAGGACATGTGCGTTCAGCTTAGTCGTTGCAAGCGATTGCAACACTGATCAACAGTTTTTTTCAACAGAGATAACAGTTGTAGCATTGATAAATTATAATCGATTTAAAATGGCGTACATCAGTGACTATTAAATCTCTTGCGTTTATACATATTTGTACACAATATTTCTGGTCGTAGAAAGTATTATAAGTTATAATCATTCATAATTTATTTGAGAAAGAAAATTAGTAATTAGCATTTAAAACATTCCGTATTATGGACAAGTATATTTATATGACCATATCCTGGCCAGAGCTTTTAACATATATTTGAAATACTTTTATTTGAAAAATAAAGTAATGCTGAAATGTAACAAAATATACTTGTATTGTAAAAACTCTCTTTTAAATAAAAAAGTAATTCAAATATTGGCTGTATGGCCATAATTTTTATATTATATAAGAACATATTAGAATATTTTAAATACTTTAATTATACATATACATACAATATATGTATAGTTATATATATATAAAACATATTGTATTATATATACATATATGTGTGTGTGTATATGTATACATGTTACGATAATTATATGTATATAAATAGATTACATGTATATAAATATTGAGGATCGCAGATGTATACCATCATAACACTAAATTAAATGCTGAAGCTGATTCAACAGTTTTCTCTGCTGAATAATCAAAATTTTCTAAAAAAATCAAATAAGGTTAAACTCAATTTAGCAGATGAGGCCAATTTTTATCAAAAGTGGTAAATTCGTTAGTCGCGGCACGAATTATGAAGCTGAAGGCTCACGTTGTGCTTTGTTTTTCGTCTGCTTTGCGTTGCATTTATAGGGTGGAAGGTATCGTGGATTATTATAGTTGTCACAATTGTTATATCCGTATCTTTGTTAATTCTGTAGTTGTATTTGGACGAGCTACAGGAGAAAAGGAACAGCGAATTTAATTGTTTTTATTTAAACTATGAAACAACTCTGAATTTTTGAATTTTTGATATTTCATTGATTGTCTGTTTAAATTAATAATGTATGTTTAATAATATTTTAAAAAATTCTAGCGCTGTTCGCTTTCAATTAGTGACTGTTGAAGTGGAATACTCGTTCACACGCAAGATTAATAATGATAAGGTCATGCAGTGTCATGCAAAGTGTTTCTGTATATTTATTTGAAAGTCAAACATCAAAGCTATTGCCTGTGCTAATTAATCATGATTTTAACCATTGATTACACAAAACATATTGTTTAAGTTACTTATAAAATATTTACATATAAAATAATTGAATGAAAGTATTCTTTTTATAAAACTGTTATATATAAATTGTATAAAGATACATAAGTTACATAAAGAAAACATTTTTAAATAAAATAAAGAATATTATTACAGAAATATTTTCTTATTAGAAAAAAAATATAATTGTATAAGTAATAAATATAATAAAAATAATTATATAAATAAGATTATCCTCTTTTATTCTTTTTAAATAAAATTCTTTTTAAATAAATTCTTTATTCTTTTAATATAAAATATGCAAATATAGCAAGTAACATGTTTCTTGTAACGACATTACCGTTATTTTTTTATAATAATGACTTGATAATAAAGTCATTATTATAAAACAATTTTTCATGTAGAAAATAACTCGTTATTTAAAGAAAATGATTCGTTATTTTACATGTTACGTAATGTTACATATTAAATAAAAATGAATTACTTTCTCCAAGTAATGAATTATTTTAATTTCTTAATGAAAAATGCGTAATGATAACAAATTATTTTCGAAAGTGACTCTTCCAATTTTGGTTATCGTTAATGAATTGTATCTAACGTCTTATCTAAAATTATAACTCTTACTAAATCGTTATTATAAAAAAGTAACAATGTTGGCGTTGCTTGTTATTCTTGACAAGATATAAATATATCTAAATAATTTTTTACGCATCATTAATAAGAAGTTAAATTTTGACTTATTTCGTTTTTTCTATCCATGCAGAAATATACAATAATATACAAATATAAAATTAATCTTTATGCAAACAAAAGAGTCTTTAAGTACAAAAATATAAGTTTAAATATAAAAATATGTTTTGCGTTGACTTTCCATAATTATACAGCCTTACAAACGTTACAATCCATGCACTTTATTTTTGTCTACGTGCGACTCGATCTTTTCTTAGTGTTCTGAATCTTTATTAATATAATGATCTAGACTCTTATGTGTACGCCTAATTTCAGAAGATTATTAGCAAATTTTAGTTGAACCTCTATGCATATTTATAATTATATTTTTTAACAAAATTTAATATTTCTTTCTAACTTTTGAATTATTTTTTTAAAACCGAATTTTACTTTAAATTTTGAATTTCTTAAATTCATTTCAATCTTTGAATTTTATTATTATTAAAAAACTTGAAATTTTTTATATTTTTATTTTATGATTTTTACAGGAAAAAATTTATATTTAGCGTGAAATGGATTTTAATTACTTTGTTATCCAATGTTTATATTTTTTGTCTAACTTACAAATTTTATTTAAGATTTTTCAGACAAAATATTTTGTTTAAAAAACAAAATGTTTTGAAAAACTTGCGCATATTCGGCCAAGTAACTTCCTGAACTTGAGAAAATCATCTTCGCTGCTCATCGGTTATCTCTGCGTCTGTCAATTTTGTTTGTGTATGCTGCAACCATGCCTTCTAAGATAGAATACGTTTTTATTGCTCGCCTTTTATTGTAAATTCATTTAGCTCCCATCTCTCTCATTTTGAGTATAAGAATGCTTTTCCTAAAACTACCAAAATGTATCTACGAGAAAGTTATAGAATAAGAAGAATGTAAGAAAAATGCAAAAAATCAAACTCTGTGAAAAAGAGGGAGGGAGGGAGAGAGAGAGAGAGAGAGAGAGAGAGAGAGAGAATGGAGAAAGAGAAAAAGAAACTGGAAAAAAGGTAATATAAAGAAGAGAAAAAGAAAATCATAATTAGATATAATCAAAGAAGCATTCCACTAAATCGATTGAATTGCACGACGAATGAACGCCATTTGCCACTACAGTGTCATTAATATAGTAATGTCATTATTATATTAAATTTTAAACCGTGATTGAAACCATAGAATGACATATTGAATTGTATAATTGTATAATTCTGCAGAAACTAATATATAGGATAAGGCAATAATTTTGTCCATTTAGCATATCTACTAATGTTTTTGGAGATACATATTAAAATATTTTTATTATAAAATTGTATCAAGAGAATCTCATAATACGCTAGTGATAATTTTTTTCTTTTCTATGAGTCAGAGTGTTAAAGACTTCAAGGTTACTTACATTTTTTTTAATTATACGATTTTTCTAACATAACATGACTCAATAACAGTCATTCTGTATATAAAAGCAGTGCTTTCTTTACATTAATTATTTCATCTTATTATTATATTATCTATGTAAGAGTATTAAAGTACGATTATGAAAACATAAATAACTTCGAAGACATTTTACTTCAAAATATCACATGTCGAGTATGCCAGAATACAATATATTATGAACTATTAGTTTTTTAATAACTTTATCTTAATTTTTATATGCGGAATAACTGTACAAGTCATTGTGTTAGAAAAATATTTTATATACAATTATCCACTTTGTATATTAAGCAAATCTGTGTAACAGATATAAAAAAATATGATTCGAGAAAACTTTTACTCAGTATTTCAATTTTAAATATATATAGTATATAATGGCTTAATGTGCGAATTACATGAATTTCGGAACTATGGACTTTAGATTTTATACGTGGAAGATTTTTACTTTTCACTATTTTTTTTAATACTCACTCCAAAATCAAAATTTCTGAATTCTTTATGTAATTAACATTTTTTTATGTAACGTCATGTACAATCGGCGTTCATACTTCGTATAATTTTGTTGTGCTTCTTTATAAGTTTTTGCATCAAACGAAACTCGACCAGTCGCGTCGAACATTGTCGCATTAGAATAAAACGAATAACACAGTGAGGTGCATTATTGTGAGAAGAATTCAAAAGCTAGAGAGTATCCACATTTTGTTTCTTCTCTTAAATATTGAAATAAAGGGCTAAATCATCGATGTTTTTGGACGACAGTCGAGTACATGCAGCCCGGTAACACTAAGGAAGAAGTTTATATTCTACTTGTTATATTCTACTTGTCAATTTAAAATTATGTATGGTATTTTTTAATTTAGGAATTTTTAAGACTAAACAATAAATATTTACAATCAATTATATAATTGCCAAATATTTAAAGCATAAAAAATGCTAGGTTTAAATAAGAAATATTGTGGAATTATATAATTTAAATAAATCATTTGCAATCTATCTGTATGCAATGTCAAATAATATTACAGAAATAATTAAATTTTCTAATGGAATTATTGCATTAAGTCAATTTTGCTACAAATATGGTTTTTATCATTCAAACTTAAATTGATTAAATCATGTAATTTAATCACACTATTTCAAATTTAGCTTGTTTTTCAATAAAATTCCTTCCTCAGGGTTTATATATATTACTAATAATGATAGCTAGCCGTGCTTGCTCGAAGAGCAACTAATAGAGAACCCGGATTCGCGTAAATGTTAGAGATGTCGATTAGATAGTTGGGATGATTTCTACATGAGAAACGCCTAGGTACTATCGATGCTGTCTAAGACCAATAATCGGAACGAACGATATTCACAAATTGGGCAAATCTCGCTTTGGAAAGAAGACGAAATTTTCTATTAGAGTTACAGTAATTAATAATTATCTAATCCTATTCTAAGTTTATTATAACATTTATTGTATTAATATTATTTAATAACTTTGTTTAATTTTCTTTCATCTATTATTTAAAAGTATTAGATGCGCGGCTTAGCTCTCTTATTGAGAATTTAGTCAAATGCATTACACTAAATTAATGTCACAATTTCACACAACTACGATCCAAAATTACACAGCAGACAGACTACATTAATAATGTTTGTCAGATATTTCTATTTCAAATATCGGTTTGGACCATAGTTATGGCATAAAACTATAATTGTGTAAAATTACGGTGCAACAAACTGCCACCCATAAAATTAGCAAAATTAAATGTAAAAGAATTTAAATATTTAAAAAAAATATTTAATAATGTGATATTTACCGTTATTTAACAAAATATACATGTATTATTTCATTGCCAAAATTAATTATACTGTGCTACTGCATTTAAATACTTAATATATATAAAGCAGCTTTTAATATGCATCAATCTAGTGTACTGCAAGTGATCGAATTCATTATTATATTATGTTTACCTCAAAGGGTCTGTCTTTCGAGGGAAACATAAATAAATTAATAAAATTAATTTGAGCAGCATTATAATGAATAATAATTTTTTTTACGAGAATATAGGAATATACTATATTTTACTTGCAGACGTCTATTTATATATATATATTTCTTCAGCTTTTAACATATACCCGAACTCATCTTATAACATTCTCATCTTCTATTACGAATATGGCATTTATTATAATTAAGATATGCAAAACTTTGATAAAATTTTTATATTACATAAATATAATATATTCAATTTCTATATGGATCGATCTAATCTAATGGATCGATACATGCGCTTGAAAGAGGCACAAAGTTAATCGATAATCGTTCATGTTAATCGTTTATCACTCTTATATGCTTATTTGACTACTTTCTTCAATATCTAGGATCTAGCCTTTGAGATCAAAATCGGCTTTAATCGTTCGTTCCGACGACTGGTTGTGTTGTCGATTTGTCGACTCGCTAAAATTTCTACAAAGGATATGATTGGACACCACTGCGATAGGTGGATCGAATTAATTGATGTTATACGATATGATTGTTGCAACGTTCTACAAAGCAAGCGGAGGTTCTTAAGATTGCCGAACGCAGAATAAGGATGGTCGACAGGATCAGTAGGAGTACGGGATTCGAACTCGAGGTCGGGGATACACGATTGCACATATCCTCCTCACAGAAGCACATGTGACCAGTGCCGGTACTTTCCATCATGCACACGTGGTCCACCATGAATAAGTTTATTTGTAGCTGTGCGGTGCAGGTTCTTCTTACGCTTTCGTACGCTGTAAGCCAAAGGGAGTAATAAGCAATAAGTAAATTAATCAAAATACATGTTCTTATATCTAATGATTCTCTAATGTATGTAATTGTTTTGCCATAATACCATAATTTACTTAAAAAAAAACGTTCAATTAAAGTAAAATTAAAGAAAATCTTAGTTTTCTTAAATATAGAGTACATGAATTTTATTATAAAATATTTTTATTGCAGCTGATAAACGAGATTTAAAAATGAAATCAATTTCTTGAAAAAATATTGGTTTTTGTTTCTAATTAAGTAAATGTTTCTGAGTAATTTTCTATGATCGCGCGCACCAAAATAAGAAGGAATAAAAAAAAATGTTTCGATCAAGTTATATGGATGTCTTACGGGATCACTTCTCGTGAGCAGATAGAGCGTAGTGAACTAACAATGAATCGAAAAGTCCTTTAACATTTTGCAATTTTCGCAATACTTTAGGAAATATTCTAAAGATCACATCAAATAAGCACGTATTCGAATGAACTACCGACAAGTATATTTTATGTGAAATAAACTTTAATTAGAAAAAGTTTTTAAATTAAAAGAAAAGATAAGTATTAGGATTATCTTGAAAATTTTATATTTTCGAGAAATCACGTTATTATAAAGTATTTTCAAAATTATAAAATTTTTATTCAAAATATTTTTGCATTTCTCTTTATTTCAGCGATATTTATTTACTTAAAAACGAAAAAAATTTTCAAAAGAATATGTTCTTAAAACTGTTTATCAGCCAACAAGAAATTAATTTGTCATTAAATCTATGTTTGAGTCTACTTTATATATGCAAATTTCAATCTTTTTTATTTTATACTTGCCAGATTTCTCTTGTGAGGTATTTTGAACGTTGTTAAATTAGTTTCTTTAAATTTAATCAGTTATGATGTAGTCTGAATTATGAAAGTTAAAGTGTCTAATAGATACTTTAATTCTCTCTAAAAAAGATGGCTTTCTTATAATAAAGATAAATACTTACGTGATTTTGCGTTGCGAACCATTTTCACGCAGCATCCGTTACATGTCATCAGCGGTGGCTGGTCTCTGGGTAGTGCCGTATAGTTGAAAGGATCCTTGCATCTGAGATCCGTCCATGAATCGCATTCGTAGCAGTAAATGGAACGAGCTGTGAAACAAATGCGCTTTCAAAGACCATGTTTTCTTTCTATCGCACTTGGGGAAAAATGTACGAAGTCAAACAATATAATAACTTTTCTACGATAGACACTTATTCAACACTTAGTCAACAATGTTAAATTTGTTACAGATTCTTGCTTTCATTTAATGTTAAACGACTCTGTGATTGTTACAAAAGTAATTAATAATCATTAATAATAATGAATAATAACTTTTAATCAAATGTGATGTAATCAATCAATGAATATATGTAATATAAACATATGTAAATAACAAGCTTTTAATCAGTAAGCTATATTTAGCGCTTTATTACACATACACACACACACACACACACACATATATATATATATATATATATATACATATATATATATATACATACATACATATATTACACAATTTTCCGAGTGCACATTTTTTATGTAAGGTTTCATATATCAATGAGCGCGCTCATGAATTCTAAAAGTGAAGCACCGTTCGCTTTCATGGCACGACAGACAATACGTTTCGATAAGATGGTTATATTCGATGAAATTAGACAAGAATAGAATTAATTTGTTTTAATTGCTGAGCGGCATTTATTACAATTTACAAAGATCTGTCATAATTTATCAAAAATTTTAATAATCAAAAATATATTTAATTATTGAAATAACTGTATGTTTTATCAAGCAAAACGTTTTTTGTTACAATTTTCGTTCGAAGCGAGATCAATCTCGATCGGATAACTCTTGGAGAATACTTTTCTGCCCTGAAGTGAATATTCTGATAAAATCGAGTCTTTTGGCCGCGAACGCATTGAGCTTCATCGAACTTCATAGAGTCCTTAGTAAACGATAACACGGTACGAGCATACCGAGGAGAGTAAGCTGGCTTAATCACTCACTCTGGCACTCCGCATGACAGACGGTGGCAACCGCGAGTATAATTGCCGCTGAAAACGAAAGATTCGTTATTGCTTTAGACAATATGTTTTGGTATTACGCATAGTTAGCTAGCTTACGTAACTTGGTGTGATCTGTGATAACCCAAGCAACAAGACTAGCGCTATTATATAATGGCTACGGTGATTGCAACTATCATTACCACCACTACCATCTCCATAGCGCGGCTCTAGCATAATGGTATTAATGTTAGAGATTGCTGATAATTGTGCTAGTTAATAATGCTATCCGATTAATAAAAAAAAATCCGCGCGACAGTCAGTCCATATTTTTCTGTTTGCAGAATAATTCTAATCTTTTGTTTTTGTAAATTGTAAGGTATACAAGAATTGGTAACAAAGAATAGAATATAGAAGTATAGAATATAAAATTGACATTCATGCAATGTATTTAGAAGGCACACAATATAGAAAAATATATAATAGTAAATGATAATATTTGGGAATTTAGGAATCAAACTTGGTCGTACACAATTTTAAAAGAATTTTGAGACATGTTAAGTTGCAAGGTGTAAGTACGCTGAAAAATTTTAAGAGGTAATTTCTCACATATCTTAGTTATTTTAATACACAGTGTAAAAGATCAAAAAGTTAATTACAATTTTTACGTACAAAAGTTATTTCAATATCGATAATAATTACATTTTATTCGTTATATTTATAATTTGCCATACAGCATAAGATAAATATTGCTGTAATTATTGTTTACAAGCGAATTATACTATGTAAGACTGTAAGAGGTAAGTGAACTAAATTAATATTCTTACACTTAGAAAAAAGCCATAGTGGTTATTGCCTATATACGTAGCAACTATATAAATGTATATAAGTTTTATATGTAGAATTAATGTACGTTGAACAAAATACATATTTTATAATTATTGTGACAATTAAATAGTTTATTTAATTATATACATTTTTTTAACTATATAAGTACACTAATTCTACTTATTAAACTCGTATAGTTGTCATCTTTATAGTTGCTATCATTATGCCTTTTTCTGAGGCTATGCTTGCGTACAGTACTTTGATAATTATTATATAGATATTTGCAGAATCTGTTATTATTAAAAAGATTTATCTTACAAGATTCTCTAGGGTAATATGGGTAATGGAATACCGAGTAAAAAATATGTGTAGAAGATATACATAGGAGTATACAAAAATACAGAACAGAGTAGAAAAGAAAAAGCACGAGTGATGTGCAGCAAGTATAAAAATATAGGTAAACTAAAGATAATAAAAAGTATTAGTAAATGCTTTTGCAAGTATTTTTATATGTAAAACTATTACATTTTGCAAGTTTCTTCGCGAATGAAACATTCTAGCAATAATTATCTATATTAGTGAAACAAAATAATTTGGAGATGACTGACGCACTTTTTCGAAAATACCTTCGCATTTGACTTGAAATACAGAGAACTTAAATTTTAAATATAATTTATAAAATTTTATATCAAAATTATTGATTTGTTAATTTGTTAACAGGTCGTACTATGTACGAAATGGTGAGTGTATAATATCAACCTGTGTATCCTTATTCCTACAGTCCTTTGTATTTCTCAAATGTGATTTTTCTTCATGAATCTTACGTATGTAAAACGTGTCCACGTACCTAGCAGCATGGAAGCAGCGGCCGTACGCGTGTTGATTGATCTAATATATAACACCTATGATTTCTAGATTGTAATAAAACTCAATAATTGCAAAATCGTAACCAATTGGGACGATCAGATTTTCATGCTAATAAATATTTTGACATATAAGCCATGATTATACACTATGCAAAAAAATTGAAGATTCACTCTATCCGTCCTCAAAAATAAGTAAATATTCAAAAGAGTGTAACTTCGTCAAAAATGATCATCAACGAGATTTCTAAAAAAGCATTTTAAAGCTTGAAATATCTACTTCTAAGATAATTAATGTTTCAATCTGATTGATTTTTTTAGTTGTACGAACAGAAATGATCTGTTAAATATCTGTTAATATCTGTTAAATCTGAAAATTTTGTACAAATTTTACGAAGATTTATAGCGTAAATTAAAAATCGTACACAAATGTCGTTTACAATAGTCAAGAGAATGAATCTTTACCTTCAAGTTGCTTTTTTATTGAACGTTGCAAGATTTTTTTTCACCGAGTTATTTAATAAGTTATTGAATAAGAAATAATTCGTTTTACTTTAATGTTAAAAAATTCGATGAAAAAAATCGTACAATGTTCAATAAAAAGCAAATTAAAGGTGAAGATTCAATTTTTTCATTACTGTAAACAGCATTTGTGTGCGAGTTTTAGTTTATGCTATAGATCTTCGTAAAATTTATACAAAATTTTCAGATTTGAGGATACCCATTTCTGTTCGTATAGCTACGTAAAAAATCAATCAGATTGAAACATTAATTATCTTAGAAGTAGATATTTCAAGCTTTAAAATGCTTTTTAAAAATCTCGTTATGATCATTTTTGATGAAGTTACACTCTTTTGAATATTTATCT
>Ga0157363_1003755_pt1 | contig 13811 bp, 7 predicted proteins | sample AttsexASBM1_FD_111477 | JGI IMG/M metagenome (GOLD analysis project Ga0157363, IMG submission 111477) | Fungus gardens microbial communities from leaf cutter ant in Ribeirão Preto, State of São Paulo, Brazil - Atta sexdens ASBM1 | ecosystem: Host-associated > Fungi > Mycelium > Unclassified ...
AGTATACATGATATATGTATACAAATACATATGTATACAAATCCAGAGCTGAGGAAATTGAAATAAATTCTGTAAAAATATTTATTTAAAGGATGGATTTATGAAAAATACTATTTGAAATAAGTATTTTATATAATAAATATATAAAAAAGAGGCAAATTTAGTATTAACATTTACCTGAAATATTTACTTGAAATAAAATACTTGGCATTTCGATATTTCATGGTAAAACAGAATGAACTTCTATTTTCTATTTTCTATTTACTATTTTCTATTTTTTTGTTAAGAAATAGAAAATAGAAAATAGAAATATTCTTTTACTAAGAAATATCGAAATATCAAATAAATAATTCTATTTTAAATAAATATTAATGTAAATGATAAATACTATTTGTCTTTTATATTTACTATGCAGAATATTTCAAATAGTATTTCTATAAACACATTCTTTAAATAAATATTTTTTAAATCTATTAAATCTATTTTAATTTTTTTCCTGCATAAAAAAATATATTTATTATTGTTTTCTATTTTAACTATTTTCCCCAGCACAGTATAAATCTTTGAAGAAATTTCAATAATTTATCGTTCCCAAAATGAATGTTCTTCGATATCTTCTACCGCGCCAGCGAATGCTTCTTGTACGAGAGAATAAAATTCCTTTCGGATGTTCTGGCTTCTCACGATTGGCAATAATACCTCGAGCGAGTTTCATCCTACGATGATCTCATGTGCGTGTCTCGGAGCATCGCTTTCATATCGTTTCGAGAACGTAACGATTCAGAGAAATGCGTTATTATCATTATTTGTGATTCGTCATCTGAGTAGTTATATGACGATGAAGGAAGTCGTATAGGATTAAGAATGGAATGTCAAAACCTATAAATTTTATTACACCTATATTCCATTTTATTTGAACAATTTTCGTTTTAAATCTCTCTCTCTCTCTCTCTCTCTCTCTCTCTTTCTCTCTTTCTAACTTATTTCTTCTTTAATAATCGTATCATAAACTATTTTTTATGATAAAGATGTTGAGAACGAAATAACAACCAAAATTTGGGATGGAAATAGAATTTTAGCTTCAGAGACATTTTCGATGAAAAGTTAATTCTCATTCAGAAATTTATAGACAGTTTTGTAGGAGATCCATTTTGTGAAAACTCTACTTCTACATTTTGGACTTCATAATACGACAAGACATTAATCTTTGAAAATGACTAAAATTATCGACGTTTTGCATGAATTCAGATCGATAATGAAAGGGTTAATAATCCGACAAGCTGATTTCATGTTTCAGCCAGAATCGTAACGACCCAACCGGTGATCATGCCGCGCGTTTCACGGCGTGGTTTGAATTTCGACTTGAATGCGAGCCAATATGGGGTACATAACTCTGTGCCGACCATTAGTTTCGCTTTTACGAGGCAAATGAACCATGCCCGCGCTCGTAAGATCGTGAAGTTTACATTTTTAACGACGGAACACGTTCGCCCCCGGTGTGCGTCGTGAATTTGTTTCGCGATGGGCGAACGAGCGAGCGAGCGAAACCACAACGATCGATTCTCCATGCTTAGAAGGGCGCTTCCTTTCGCGAAAGATAGATTTAATCCTAGGAAGAGTCTGATTTACAGCGTAACATTCTTAGAGTAGGTCTAGCGATCTGTTATCAATCATTAGAAATATATATTTTCCTTTTAAACTTAAATTCAGATTAATACATCAATAAATATTCACACATATTCGTACTATAACAGAATTATACTTTTTATGCATTTCCACTGTAGTCTTTCATACTTCAAATATTTGTCTTTTTAAGAGAAATCTTTACTAAAATTTTCTTTGATCAATCAAAAATAATTTGTAGACTTATATTGAGACAAATATAATTTTCTATAATTTTCCTATAAAGCCGATGATCTACTTAATACTTTTATTAATATGAATTTGAATTAAATATCTATTAAACTCGTACGATGAAAGGTATTTATTATATTTATGAGGAAAATAGAAAATTGTTGTATAATAAAAATTACAAAATAATTCTGTAAAGGTAATAAACAAGAATTATAATGAATAGTCTCATGGAAGATCTAAATATAAGCCAGACGGTTTAATTCGTGTTAGTAGATAACTTTTGGTAATAAAGGGCAATGTTACAAGGGCATTGTGCCATGTTACAATCGCTCCTGCGCTCCTCTATAATATCGATATATCGGAATCCCGATGAGACTCTGGCATTGTCGACTGCAACAGCGCGGTTAGAGGTATTTCCTATCGACAAGGGAAGGACTTTAACTAGTTAAAGCCACTTTCAGTAAGGGTCGCATTGCCGTAACCTCTTTACGGAATTACGACCCTTATGGAAAATTCCGAAGGAATTCGTCGGCTACGAACGGAAACTCGTTAAATTAATTTGCCCCAAGAACGTGATACCGTCACCGACATAATTATAAAATTACGAGACTTGCGGTAAATTGATTTATATGCATCTTATCAGTTGTGTCTGATTAAATACATGATTAAATATGTTTACAATAACGATCATTAATTCCTGCAATTTTGGTTTTGTTTCAGAGCGATCGGCAGAGAAGTGAACAACAAAAAACACACGTAGTAAGTCTTTTTATAAATATCTTTATGAATTGTATCCAGCCAAATGGCACGTTTGTGAACTGAAAATTAAAGTTTTTCTAAATTAAATTGAAATATTATTTAAGCTTTAAAATTCAGCTCACATTGATAAGGCCTTTTCGTTACTTATTGTGTGTATTTACATTATAATCTTATAACATTTTGTTTTATTTCACGTATTTTTCGTCATGTACACTAGTTAACAAAATATTATCATTAGCCTCAGTGATCGAATTGGTTGAGACACGGAAAGTTCGAATTCTGACTGAGGTAATATTTTTTGCAATAAATTATTTACAGCTTTTTAAAATACTTACTAGCATTAAATTATTCACAGTTTTTTAGGATGCTTATTAGCATATATCAATATAATCAAATTGCTTGGTATTAAATTTGAAGATATTACTATCGCAGTTTAAGATCGCTTTTAAAAATTGAAAATAATTTCGAGTGAGAGAGCGGGGGGGGGGGAGTAGAACTAGATATGTATATAAATTCATACCACGAAATATTATTTAAGCCTTAAGATACAATTCAGGCCGCGAAAAGACCTTTTTTTTTCCTTCTTTAAAATTTTTCTATTAACCTCGATAAAAGCAAGGAGCAAAAGGAATTCGACAGTATCCTTTGACATCGCTTACAAAAGTACAAACATACTGACTTTGGACACCAGTTCATACCAATCACAAAATCAATATCTCACTAAATTGACGTAACATTGTTTGCCGTTGCTCCACTGTATCGCAATTGTATGTGTACAGCAAACGTTGACGTAGATGGTCACTAAAGTTCAAAGTAATTTCAGGTCGCGCGGCAAAACATTTAGCACAGATTCCTTAGCGTCCATTGACGATCTCGGAACGATCTCGGAACACGTCCGCGGCATTGTTTGAGTTTCGATTTGAACACGGTCCAATATGTACCGTGTGGTACATAGTCTATATTAGCTTCTCATTTGCCTGGTACATGCGAGAAAGCAGCCAATTAAATTAACTAATAATACGCGTCATAATCACCTTACATCACGCACCGTTCGATTAATTATCAATTACTTGACAGTGAAACGTCGCGACAAATTAGCAATAGGACTATCAAGTACAATTATTGTATAAAAATATGATTAATTTTAAATATTATTTAAAAAATTATAATGAATTATGAATATTGTGTAATTATGACTCATATAAAAATTGTTCTTTTTGAGATATTTATATATAATCAGATATCAATCGAAAAAGTCGATTTTTAATTGAAAATCGAAATCATTCTCTTTTCATGCGTGTAACTTTTCAAAGTTACCATTTACTACTGCGATTTCTATTTTACTTCCTTGCGCTCGTCAGGCTATATATTAGAAAGTAGTTTTCTCGTTTTAAATCTGATTGCGTAGAACATACAAGTAGGATGAGCCAGATGATACACCGTAATGTAAGAGAACCTAGTTATTGCTCCCGATTTTATATAGCGTGGAATTTTCAGATAAAATGAGAAAGCAATAGGACGCATCAGGAGTTAACGGCGAAACATTTACCGAATCTCTTCGAGCGTGCTTCGCGACATTGTCGTTCGAGTCTCGACTTGAACCCAAGCCAATCTGCGGACCGCTGTTTTGCCCTTCAGAGCGCGACGAATCGCATCGTAAGGACGATCGTTATGGCGATTCCTTAAAGTCCTTATTCCATGGCTCACCGCTACCATCGCTGCTGTCATTGAGAGAGAGAGAGAGAGAGAGAGAGAGAGAGAGAGAGAGAGAGAGAGAAAGAGAGAGAGAGAGAAGTGAAACCGCTTTCTTAAATATTATTCGTTCCGAAACGTTCTATTATTCCACGCAAGACAAAAGCGACCGGCAGGAATTTCGATCCTGCCACACCAGAGAATTTTCATCGAATACATAGGAATCAGCGGCGGCTTCGAGCCTCTATTTCTTTCTTTCTCTCTCTCTCTCTCTCTCTCTCTCTTCTCTCTTGTTTCTCTTATCCCTCTTCTTTTTTCACCAGGACGAATACGTCCCTATCGACGCGAATCGAATCGGCAGAATTATGTTGTTGCGTCGGCAAAACGAGGTATCTCGTTCCTCGCCTTCGACGGGCGTTCTAGTGTTTTATGTAAAGATCGAACAATTTTATTCCACGTCCTCGAGTACATACACTCTTCTTTTCTCTCCACATGTTTTCTTTTTTCTCTGTCTCTTTCTCTCTCTCCCTATCTGTTTTTCTCTTCTCATCTCTCTTTCTTTCTCCTTTAGGGATCTCCTCTCCTACCGTCGGTGCCATAAATTTCATCCGCGTTACCCCTCCTTGTGCTTTGCACTGTTACTCGCCCATATATTCCGATATCCTAGAACTCAACCTTGTTCCCGCAACCCATTTCGAAGCACTCCCGCGGTTACTTTGGCTCACCCACCTTATACGTATATCGCGAATTCCGATATCGCGACCGCATCATGCATCTATAGGTACATTTGGCAACTATATCTTCGTGTGCGTCATATAGAACAGATAAGGCTTTCAGTTTCATCACCGTTTTGAACACCCGAGATGGGAACATGGTTATTTTATTCATTTAAATTGCATTAACACCTCTGATCTGTAATATTCAACTGAAATTTAATCAATTATCGTATAATCTTCAACAAATTTTATTAATAGATCGAAATAGTTTACGAATTAGTTTATCTACGAATTAATTTATAAGAAATCTTATCATAAAGTAACATTTGAAAGTATATTTTAATATTTATTATAATTGTGCATGAATTTAATATACTTTATATATAAATTAATTATAATACATTATAATAGATTTTATATAATATATTATAATAGATTTTATATACATACAATTAATATTTAATATATGAATTTATTATGTTTATAAACATCGAGTTCATTTATTAAAATTTATTAAAAATATTTACCAGTTAGATATACAGGTTTTTAAATTTTATAAACTTTACAACAATGAGAAAGCACAAGTGGCATACTTGATATTCCTGCTATTTTTTGCTGGAGCACAAGAAAAGGTATGATGTATGAAATAGACGTCACATTAAAGATGATCTATTATGAAACGCCAGAGTCCGATGTTATAAAAATCCATCGTCCATCTACCGCCCGGACTTTTTAATACATCCTTTTTTTCTTTGAAATCTCGCGTTTCTCTTGTTTCGTTTTTACATGCAATATCAACAACGATGTGTCGTCCTTCGCTTTTAATCCACCCGGGGAAGTCGATTCTCTCGTGCAATTCTTCTCCCCTAGAACGATTTTCATTCTATTTGCTTGGCTGCCGTTTAACGGCCATGCGCTGCTAAACCACCGCAATACGATGGATGCGCCAAGGAAACCGTATTTTTCTCGTCTTTGATTTTTCTAAAAAACGAACTCCATTTTATTTGTACAGTTACCATCGTATTCCGTACGAATCTCTTTTCTACCTCGCCGGACATTCCGATATCCCAGTGCTTAACCTTGTTGCTCAAACCCATTTCGGAGCTTTCTTTGCTAGTCTTTCATTTTTCTTTATTTATTTAATACAAAATTCCATAGCGTATTAGTTTAGTTTGGATTTTCAAATTGTAAATTTTAATTTTTTAAAGCATATCACATTTGAATATCCGAAGTTTGTTTTTATTTTTTCTGAGATGTAATTACACATTGACATGTAATTACGATCCTTTTTATTTACGATTTATGTATATCTTAAGTATTGAATTTATTTTTTATGTCCGTACATTCTTATTGATTAATTTTATTTTAATTATTTGTGTATATAATATATATCTTAATTCATATTCTCTGCAGATTTTACAACTTTTTAGATACGATAAAGGAGGATGTTAAAAAAGAGTAAGTAAAAGAAATATTCAAATAATATAAACTAAAAAGACTTCCTACTCTAACAAATTAAACTAATAGTGCATGAGAATCAGGCGCGGTAAGTGCGCAAATTAACGTCTTTTTTAAATCATATTTATTCAGTAAGTCAATTATTTAAAAGCTTTCAACACTGAAATGGATAACATGTTTGTGCGCAATTTTCGAGGTGTTCCTCAAACGCTACAAATTTTTAAAAAATTTTATCATATCCAAGAGATGAAAATCTACATGCAAAAACACTATCTCTTTTACTTATACCTTTTTATGGAAAATAATCATTTTATTCTTTTTTAACATCTTCCTTTCTTTTCTCCTAATTTGTATGTGTGATTCAATATTCGATATGGTGATTTTTAACTTTCTTGCCAACGATCCGCCTTTTCAGCGAGACGGATCTATTCGACCCGACGATTTCCGTAATCCGTAATCCACTCGATTCTCGCTTGTCGGCGTGAAATTTTAATACCAAATCGATCTCACCGCCACGGCTTTATCGCCTGGGCGTGATATCGATTTCGACCGTTGCGACAATTACGATTGACGTTTCGATACGTGATCGAGGAGCGGCCCGATCGGATTCCTCGCCTCGACGTTGCTTTCAACAACAATGGGGGCTTCACCTAGCACAACCCGTTCTCCTCACGAGTTACCGTTCAGCGTCGAGTTCCATCATCATGAGAGACACACTTTCTTGCCAATAGTGTAACCCCACAAGTCTCGAGAGAATCTTAGCATCGAAAAGAAAAAAGAGAAACGAGACAGAAAGAGATAGAAAAAAAATAAGGATAAAAGAAGAAGAAAGGAGAAAAGAAATAAGGAATAAAGAAAATCAAGAGAAAGAAAAGAATAAATCTGTTTATTATTCTGAGACACATACAAGTCCCATGAAAACAAAGATGGCGTAGAAACCAAGACGATACGAAGCAGCGAACGGGAAGAAATGGTAAAAATCGAAAAAGCAATCGACAGAAGCATAGAATAAATATGGAGGCCGATATATTGGCGTGAAAATATTTGCTTTATTTAGGAATTACTATATAAGGTTGAGAATATTTGTATTGTAGACAAAGCGTTTATACAATGATGAAGCAAAATTACATGCGTTCGCGACTGCGTAAAAATAACTTGAATAATTCATTTTCGAAAGAATGATGGAAAAAATGGGATAGAAGAACAGTGAATCGAAGCGGAAGAATAAAATAATCGAAATCGTGATCATCCGAAATAACGGACGAAGGGCTCTCGTCAGCCTCTCCTGCTGCTGCAGAAGATACGCTATAAAAGCGTGAATATTACGTCACTGTCTCTCGCATTCACGCGCTTAAATATTCGGGTCGCGTCATAAATTTCGCCCCGCCGTCGTATGTGCCGTTTCGTTATTTTGCCATGAATTCCGATATCCTGAAACTTAACCTTGTTCCCGGCAACCCATTTCGCAGTTCTCTCGCTTGTTCCGGTCCAGCTTTCCCAACACCGACGCAGGCTCGTACACGTTACATTTCCTCGAGAGAAATACGATCTGATCTGACGTTCACGTCGATGCTCTCCCTATCTCGTTGTAATTCGATAACGTACATCTGTTCGGAAGAATTCGGCACGAAAATCCAGGATTCGTTCAAACCGGCGAATGAATGCCAAATCCAGAATCGTCAACGTCCGTAAAACCAGTGTACATTAATTCGTTGAATAACACGAATCTTCACACGTAATTTTAATCGTATAACTTTACGTTAAGTTTTGTAAAATAATAATTTGAAACGAGGAAGAATAGAATATGATTGAATTGTATTGAGATTCAAGAATCAAAGAGCATTAATAAAGTTTAATTAAACGAAAAGACATAAAAATTAATCTTATTAGTCTAATATAAAGTTAACATTTTGATTGTTGCATGAATTTTTGTCACGCTTATTTTGTCCCTAAGTTTCATAAAAAAAACATGACCAAAAATTTAATATTTTTCAAAATATTTGTGGATGTTTGACCCATGTAAAAGATACGTAGCGTGGGGATAATAAATACCATCTGCGCCGCATCCATAAATGCAAATACATACACACATATTTATCGTCCTCATGAATTTGCAAAATGTTTTTATAATATAATTTTAAGTAAAATTTTCATATTAAAATAGATTTTTAAATAAAATATGCTCTTTTAAATAAAAATCTTGACTAAGTTAATAGATCTCTTTTTAGAATTCACAATAAAAGCAATGCAAAGTGTTCTTGATTCATATGCAAATGGCATTAAGTAGAAAATATGTATATATTCAAATTGATACATACAGCGTTATGAGTCCATATAGGTTTATATCCAATTGGATACACATAGCAGTCAAAGTGTTAACTTAATGCGAGCTTAAAGCAAAGATGATTTTGAGCGTTGATTTTTGGTACAAAATTTAGTAACTGATAAGTGAACTTATCGTAATAATAGCATAAGGAAAGGAAGAGGGGGAGAGAGAGAGAGAGAGAGAGAGAGAGGAGGAGGAGGAGGAGGAGAAGAAGGAGGAGGAGAAGGAACGAGGATTAATGTGCTTCTTAGTAATAATATGTCATCTTCTTATCTGTCATAAACGTACGTTAAATAAATGTCAGAGAATCAGGAAATGCATATCGATTATTCGGCACCGGTTATTGACAGATCTGTCAATAATATTCTTACAATCGTAATATTAATAGTTGACAGTGGGCAAAATAAATATAAAAGATTTGCTACCACGATCGAGGAACCGCAATCGAACTATAAATAATTAATGAACTGTATCGAGTGATGAATGGTATTTACCGATAGAATCGTCAAAATTGCGAATAGGTACTGCTTTCTGGGGTATATGTATCTATACATCATTGCGTTGGCGATTGGGTTCGTGCACGTTTCAATCAAATCTTCGATGAACTTCGACGAATGTTGAATTCTTGACAGTACGGATGAACTGAATTTCACTCTTCCGGAAAAATCGGAAACACGCGGACGCTTTCTCCGGATTTTGTCGTGCATTGAGCAATTTTTCCTCCCGGTATATATTCCTTCGGTCGTGCCGTTTGTGCATAAATCCCATTTGGTTGCGAACATACCACCCTGTTGCTTTTTCCTTGAAATCCTCTATAAACATCCCGCGCGATATCCTCGAACTTAACCCCGTTTCCGCCTGTCCCTCGTTTATTTCAGTTTGACTTTCCGTACACGCCGAATCCCATGACATTTGAGTCCTAGGAGAACGTAACCCGTTTGTAGGTCTCCGGTATGCGCGAGTCATTGGCGACTCGATCGTTTTACGGCTGGCAGAAATTATTGAAAAACGATCCAGTTTCTCCCTCTCCCACCATTCCGCTTTCCTATTGCTCTGTGAATAATGTACGCGACAAATTTTCTCGATGGCAAGTTGGCGAACAAATTCTGCAGCAAGTTCTTATAGGCGCATTTCTACGAAATCCGATTTAAACGATTTAACAAAGAATAAGTGTAAATTACTTACTACTAGTTACTACTAGTTAAATGTACATTAATGGTGCAATTTTAAAAGAATTTAGCATAAAGAAAAATATATTTATGAAATATCAATAATTTCATTTCATTATTATCATGTGAATTCTAATATAGAGCAGTGTGATATAAAAGAAAAGGATTCAGTTGTAGGCACATTAGCATAAATTTGAGTGTAGATTTAATACTATGAATGTAAAAATCCACATCGTGTTAACGTTCATATATAACATTATGAATTTTAAATTCATGCCAGGTTGGTGTTGATATAAACTCAATAGAGTGAAAAGTATATAAACACCATGGTGTTAATACTCTTATTTTTTAGAACGTTGAGTAATTTTGGTAAATCATATACAAAGAAATAAATTGAAAGTAAGAATTTATTGTAATATATATTTTACAAAAATTTTTTCGTCGTTAAAGAAATCAATGAAATATTATAGAACATAATAACAGGGTCGCCTCCGCGGATATAATGGAATAATTCGAGATCCAAGCGGTTCGCGACTTCGATCAACTGTTGTTGATATCATCATAAACCGCATTCCCTTATCGTATCACTGTGCATCGGAATACGTCACTGCGGATACAAACTATTAAATTACAACGGGCGTCGGTGCGCACGGACGTCAGTTCGGATATATTCCTTGCCGAAAAGGGCGCTCTAAGGAAGTTATCGTGTTGCGTAAGCCGTCTGCAATTCCGTATCTCGTACGTGTCCTCGGCGTTCCGGAACACGAGACTCCCATCCGGCGTTTCTGTAATCAACGACGATGCTCTCCCGCTTATCTTCGCGCAAGTCGTGCCACAGTCACAACGTTGCGACGACTTTGCGTGATCTTGGGCAAAGGATCGCTCGAGAGAGAAATGGAGAGATAGTATAGAGAGAGAGAGAGAGAGAGAGAGAGAGAGAACTCAAAAAAGGAGAGAGAGCCCAGAAAACGAGAGAGAGAGAGAGAGAGAGAGAGAAGGAAAAAGAGACAGAGAAAAACATCCCTCTCAGTGACATTGCGGGAGGGATTACTAGAGCATTAGCAGTTAAATGTTCCGTTAAAGAGAAAGCTAAACGCGAGTTTTCTTCGTGTCGCGCAGGTGGAATTATTCACGATTCTACAGCGGTTCGCAAAACTGACGACAATTTAAAACACTCAGACGTCGCATTTTCAAAATCAAGATCTGTATTCATATGTCACACTTTTAGTTCCGTACGCGGCCATATATATCATTCTCAACTCGTGTACCATATTAAATAAAAGTCTGAATCTAACGACTGTATTTAGTGCGACGTGCGAGAAGTATGACCTTTCGCTTTAAATTTAGCGCGGAAGAGTCTTAAATCATTCGTTGAATAATACGGAAGAGGCATTAAAAATTGGTGTTTCTATTATTGGCGTTCTTAGAACAGAAAGCTCACATTTCTCTAATGCAGGAGCGGTCCTTATCATAAATAAAATTTTCATTTTTTACATCGGAAAAGAGATTGTTCTCGTTACAGTTTATCGATACTTTTTTATACGTCCCGTAAACTTGAAGTTTTATCTTAATAGAATGTGTCCAATATATTCAATACGACTATCTTAATAAGCCAGATCGCAACTCAGCGATAATCATCATTCGCTCACGATGTACAACCACCCTGAAATTGCGTAACCTCGTTTTCTTCCTATCTCGTAGGCAAGCAGGTATCGAAACTTTTCTATTTATCCTAGGCGAATTCACGGCGGCGAACTCTTTCCCGTGAGTTCGGCCGATCCCGGATATATACCGTATAACGGAAAGACCGTGTTTCGCCATCCAAAGTAATCCAATCTCGCGTTTTTCGAAAGATTCACCTTTTTTTTCTTTTTCTTTTTCTTTTTGTCATTCGTGATTATAATTTTTTTCTCGTTGATATGACACGGTCTTTTCTCGAATTTCGAGTTCGGCGTGGACCGACAACAGTAGTAATGTAACGTAACAATATAATAATGGAGGTCACCGGGCATGTACACCAAACCCCAGAACCTTATTGCATTCAAGAGAGAGAGAGAGAGAGAGAGAGAGAGAGAGAGAGCTGCTCTTTTATTGTGTATACCCCAAGCCCGCAGTATTCTGAAACTTGCGCTATGGCGAGAGCTCGTTTCCCGTAACCCGCGTCGAATCTCGCTCGTTTATTCCGGTTCGACTTCGCTATATGTAGTATAGCAACACGCCAGCTCTGGGGAATTGCAGATCGCGGGACTCTCAAAGTCCGTTCGTCTCGTTCATGATAACCCAATAATGTACCCTTAGTTTACAAAGGACAGCGACGAGCGAATACATTGATCCGGTAATTAATTCTTTCTACTGGAAATCATCGCGTATGCCGGTCGTTTGCAAGAAATCTGGATATGCAAAGTTGAGACTCAATCTGCAGGAACATATATGTCTCCATTTCTTCAGACGATTGTAAAATTAATCCTTATTCATTCTCTATTTACGAAAGAATTTAAAAAATGATATAGAAGTAACTAGAATAATTATGACAACGAGAAGAGAAAAATACTTGAATATTGTTCAGTGATATCAATCTACAATAATATATCAATGAAGCATAATAACTACTCATTTAACAATCGTCATAAAATTGTAATGGAACCGTGATTGCTAATTCATTGGAAATATTGCAGTGTCATATTTAATTCACTCATACATAGTGTCACAATCATTGTGATTGATTCTACATTATGAGAAATATACTTCAGTCAGTTTTATTTATCGATCCAATTGTAATCTCTTCAATATAATTATTATATATCAATTACATGAATGTTTCATGGAATAAAACTTTGTCTAGTCATAGACTGTACGCGTATTCGTGTACAGAAAATTCACTTTTGTTATTATCTTGCCATTTCTCCGCTGGAAATGTAATCTTTTATACGGAAATTTGATAAACGAAGTCCATTCATATAGCGAATTCTTACTGCATCTTGGGAGTCGGCGGAAATAAAGAATACATCGCGCGTATAAATTTTTCACACTATCTGTTCATTGATACGTGATCCTTTTATGAAGCGTCAAATCGACTTCGGAGCCAACGGCGTTCGCAGATCGAGCTGCGGTAACGAAGGTTTTTAGAAACGAGATCCAATAACCGGTGCGGAATTTTACTCGCCCGCGTGGCTGTGGGCGCGTAATTTGCGCGATTTACGAGCGTATCGAGCGTGGAAATCAAAATTGCAGCTCGTGCGATGGCAATGTGAAGCTCTCAAGAAACCGGTCGAAAGAAACCTATGAAGAGTCACGCTGCAAATTTGAAGTCTCAGAAAAATTTCCGCTTTATTGGAATTTAACATTTCTGACACACTGTAAATGCATGTTTCTAGATTTTCAAAATTTGCTTAATAGCATATCTCCTTTGTAACTTATCACGCATAATTATTTATTATTTTAGAATTAATTTTTTGTCTACAAAAAGGGTATCAAAAGTAAATTAAAAGATTGACAATATTTGTCAAATTTATGAGAATGAATTTATTTTCTTCACATTATAAGTGAGAGTTAAATTGATAAAAATAAATCAAATAAGAAACAAATCCTTTTTTTCGATTAAAACAGATCTTAGTACTTAATGCAAATTTGTAAATATTATATAACTGAAAAATATATTTGCTAATTTACATACGAAATTATTGAGCACCAAATCATTTTACTCTCACATCCAGATTTTCCAAAAAAAGTTAGAATTGATTATTAAGATTTTGATGACTATCCATTACATTTTATTTTTAAAAAAATGAGTGAGAGAATTAAGTGCCTTATCGATAAAAAAAATCTTCAAACAAATTA
>Ga0157363_1003757_pt1 | contig 13809 bp, 18 predicted proteins | sample AttsexASBM1_FD_111477 | JGI IMG/M metagenome (GOLD analysis project Ga0157363, IMG submission 111477) | Fungus gardens microbial communities from leaf cutter ant in Ribeirão Preto, State of São Paulo, Brazil - Atta sexdens ASBM1 | ecosystem: Host-associated > Fungi > Mycelium > Unclassified ...
TGGTTGCTAGAATTACAATTTTTTGCAGTGTTATCATAATACTTGAATCTCGATCTTTTATAATTATTTTTATTTAACATCATTTCTTTTAATAATCCTACATAATTATTTTCAGATTTAGCTAAATTTTTAGATACTTCAGCAAAACCATTCTTTTTGTGATACGTGTGTAAAAATATACTCTTTAACAAAATCTGCCGACAATTTATACCTATCTACTTATTTCTATCGAACTGATCAAATGATCAGTCTTTAAATAAAAATTATTATTTTTTATAATTGTAGATAATAATTGATTTATAATAATAATAAACAAAATAAGATACATAATAATTTTGATTTTGTTTCATTTTAATTATAAACAAAAACAGGAAATGGAAAATAAACAATAATACGGCTAAATAAAAAGGAATAAATTTAAAAAGGTCATTTGATCAGCCTTGATAAGTTTAGTTACATTCTTAATTACACGAATGTGCCATCAATGACATGACGATCATTCACGATTTGGAAACTAGATTTTGTCCTTTGCAAGTTTCGACGTAATATAAGATTTAGTAGCGAAACGTGTGAATTTCACAGCACTTTCGGTAAGATAAGAACGTATTATATGGAGGAAATGATTAGTAGTCTGCCAGCGAGCTTTCCCAAGATTTGCGAGGTCACTATGCGAGATCTTTATCTATTAATAATTTAATAAAGAAATATCTATTCTTTATGTTTGAATTGTACTATGTTTTCAAAAATACAATAGCGATTCTACATTTGGAGTAGCAATTTCCTTCCGTTTCAGACAGCGAAGTAACAAGCTCGTTGCACCGAGACACGGGATTGTAGTGCGATTCTTTTATGAATCCACGCAACATGATTCCGCGCTCAGCCGTAAAACAGGCACCGTTGAACAGAATATCGCCATGAAGATAAAGGGAGAAATATTCTTCCGGGCTGTACTGCGAATCTGTGCAAACTCGTGCACCACTGTGCCGTGTAATGGGCGAAGCGGATAAGGCGAATCCCGAGATGCAAATTTTATCCGTTCTCCAGGAATTGTATCGGAGAATTTAAAAGACAGCAATGTGGTCACGTGCATTCGCTGTTCGAGTTCCATTTACGTGGAAGATAAGCTCCGGTCGACGCCCGTTTGGTACGTGAAAACTCGCGAATTTTCAGCCACTTATAGGAAGCATTCAAAGAGTTCTCGTTTCATAAGAAAATTTACACGGAAAGAACGTGTACTAATTTTACTAAAGTGTTTTACTAAAGTGTTTAAAAATGTAGCTATTATAAATGCAGATCTGAAAACAATTTTGTTGTGAATATCTAAATATTTATGAAAAACACTCAAGCTTAGTGTACTAAATGTTAAAACTTTTTGCAACATTACTGTTTGAACGTTCTACATAATTATTTTGATTTAAAATTACTTTCAGATCTGTATATATCTAGCTACATTTTTATTTATTTTAATAAAATTGTTCTTTCTCTTCGTATAACAATTTTATTATTTATTTATTTATTTTGTTACAAACGCTGTTCGGACATCCTTACATTATCTATAATATAGCAGAATGTGCGCTTTATTACGATGATTATCGCGCTTCGTATAGCCACAATTGTAAGTAGCAATCACATTAGGCTGTCTTAGTGCGACAATAGTACTGCGGCTTAATGCGATTGCTTAAGCTCGACAGTTCGATTATCCTATCGTACTTCGCGCCGATCCTATTTGCCGTATCCGTGAAACGCGGATCCGAGTAGAGTCGAGACGATGAGAGCCTCGCATGCTCTCGACCCGGAGGAAATGACGTTACCATGCTGCGGCCTATTATTAATGGAAATTCAATTTCTATTGATTCAATTTCAATTTGATTGCTGAGCATCCGGTTTGCGGAAACCTGGAAACCGAGCATTGCTCGCGCATACGCGCTTCACAGATCCGCAGAAATATTTGCTTCCCATATCCGCCACTCACGCTCACCCCGTAAATGCATTTTAATAACACATCTCGATTGAGATCCAGGCTATTGTTCCGCAGTCCGCACAATTTGTCTCCGGGATATTCCAATTGCATCTCTGAAAGTTTTCTAATCAATGCCATGTGGAGCCTGAAAAATAACTAGCTGACGGAGAACACTCTTTTTTTTTAAATCCATTTCTCATTTTGTTCCAACCGGAACAGTTTTATCTCTTCTGTATTTTTTTCTATTGTTAAATATTAAAGGAGTAATGGTAACTCAATTATTATTTTTACTATTTTTATTATTTTATTATTTTATTTTTCATTATATTATATTTTTAACCTCCATTACCAATCTGTTTCCGTAATTAAATTGCTTTATTTGAAAATAACATCCGTATATTTGATAATAAACTAGAGTCAAATTGTTTTAATTAAAATAACGATGTATTGATAGGAGCAGTGACGATTTACAGTAATGATTAAAAATTGGGTACAGTTCGACATGATGAATTTAACAGTGATGGATTTTAATGTTACGACACGTATGAACGATTTTGCGAAATTAGATTGCGAATATTGCGATTCAATTGACATGAATTCGATAATGTTTCGCTCTTCGCATTCGATCGATCAAATTCCGTGTAAAAAAAAAAAGAGTGACACGGTTACAGAGTAATGGAAATTTTTGCAAATTGTCGGCACTCGACACGTTGTATCGGACGAGAGCTGGCGCGCCATCCGAGAGAATTTCCCGACGTGATGGCTACAGCTTTCGTTGAAGCTGAAGGAAATTACATTGCGCGGCAAAACCGCGACCACGAAGCTCGTTACGGTTTCCGCACGGGAAAGACTCGGGAAGTAAAAGGCGAGAGGGGAAAAAATGTGTACGCTTTTCATTCATTTGAACGGGCACTCTTCCATCGGTATGACTCGTTAGAAATTTTCTGCGACAAGTCGCGCGTTTTTTCCGTGCCGAATGGTCGCGGCATGACATATAACGCGTATGCGAGCTACATTATGTAACGAAGCTGTGTATTGAAACAAAAAGTGTTACGAACTTCAAAATTCAAGCGGCTGTAACATTCGTTAAAAATGAACGAAATATAAATTTAAAAAGTGAATTTTAAAGTTTAAAATCTCTATTTTTGAAAAGTCATTGTGTCTTTTAAATTTTTATAAGTTTAGTAATTTTTACATATAGAAAACTACGAGCTGAACAAAAATGATAAATTTTGTTCTCACTTTATTGTGTGTCACATGTCTAAAAAAACAACTTGCAAAAAATTCGACTTTCTAACATAAAAGCTTAAAATTTCCTTACAAAATTGTTTTTTAAAATAAGATTCCAAGATTAAGATTTTTTTGTTACTGAGTTATCGTAAATTAAATTAAAGGAACAATTTGACTTCGATTGTTCACAACTTCAATAAAAATTATCGTAAAACAATTTAAAAAACAGATTCTTCATTTTCCAGAGTTCGAAGCTGATACTTTGTTTTATTGAATGGTATAATTGCCAATTAAAAAAAATAGCTATGTAGAGAGAGAGAGAGAGAGAGAGAGAGACAAGTGAAGTAACGTTATGAATTTTTGTTCCAACCCAATACAAGCGTTCATTCATTCAACCCGGTCGGCTATTTTCAGAACGGCGAGAGGTGCTCTCTCTCACCCCTTGCGTCTGTTCCGCGTAGGTCGATCGCGAATATACAGACAGTAATGCTTCTGGCGTCACGTCTACCGCGAGAAAGTGAAGAGCCGCGTTTTCCACTATTGATTTGGTGATATTACTTTCCGGGACAGTAGGCACTCGATGCCATGCTCTTGTTTGAAACTCGAACTTGCGTCCCCGCCGAAGATCGATAAAACGCCGAGCAACATCCTGCGAAAACTGTCGCATGTGTCAGTCGTGTTGGAAAAATTATACCACGATCATGTACATGTTACGATGTAATCTGATTAGAAGCAACATTTTTCGATGAGATTTAACCATGATAGAACGACCAGAATTTTTATGAACCTCGTTTTCTTGTTATTTCTTCATATTGTTTTTATTTTTCTCCTGTTCTCAAATTATCTAAGCTCCTCATGTATCATCCTTTGTAATGTATCGTGGAAGCTGCGCAAATAAGAACGTCATTCATAAAAAGTTCTTTCGAGATGGATGATTAATGTCATCGATCGTAATTATCGTTAACGAACGATTCCTTTTGGTATTAGTCGAGTTATTCCTGGCGCTTCTGAACTTAATTAAGCGTGGACTTCAGTGAAAAAGCCCTCTCTCGAGTTCGTATTGCGAAACGAATCCACTTACTCCCATTGACTGCTTCAGCAATAGAACCATTTGTAAAATAATTTGAAAGAGGATAAATTAATATAAAAATTAATATAAAAAAAGAAATTTGTTGTTCTAACAATTGTTTAAAAAATGATGTTCCGCTTAATCCTCCTTTAGCAGAACATCATTTTTTTTTAATCTGATGACAAATTTTTTTTTATATTAATAAAAAAAATGTTAATTAGACTTGATTTTGCTCATTTTGTTCTGCTAATTTGTAAGATGTAAATTTTAAATACATAGTGATGAAGTTGATGCACACAATGTGCTTCTTAATTTTTCGACGAGAGATATTAAGAGAAATTATATGTTATTTATTTTATTTTACTTCTATGTTTTTACGAATTTTTTCTTTGCAATAAAGATCAACAAATGTAAATTATGATTTATTGCAATTAAGAATACTTTATCTCGAGTTTATTTGTCTCCAAACGGAAAGAATTGCAGTCTGAAGCATGTATGTTTCTTGAAGATATGAGTGCGTGCACGTATAAATAATTATCTCGTGTTTCGTTTCCAAGCATTTCCGCGAACACCGTTAATATTCTACGATCTTAGGAAGATTTTCTTTTCTCGAGCATTGATACCAAGCTTACCTTTCAGAAAAATCATACATGTTAGACACGCTAACTCGCAAATGGCGAGCTCATGAAATCGCGCTCGCTCGTTAAGAGCAGGAGACGATAATTAGAGAATATCGCTGTCGTGGCTCGCGACGAACTATTTTTCTGCACGAGCCTGGTGCGTGTCGTAATTATGAACGAAGACGGGAACAGAGCATAATTATTCTCCAGCTGTGCAACAGTGAGCAGGCAAAGTCGCGTATGCGCGAATGAAAAGGCAGAGAAAGTTACATTTGCCACGAACGGTATAATTTGTTTTTGTAAACTTTTGAGTGAAGATGTTTTTTTTTTTAACATTAATGCACGTCGTTATTACACACAATTTACTATTTTGTTACAGATGGACAACAGACGGTGCCAACTCTTTGCGAACTTTCGGCACGATGCGTGGCGTCTCACATTCCCTTCGAGCTGGTGGAGCATTTCTATCCACCTGTACCGGAGCAACTTCAGCTGAGAATAGCCTTCTGGAGTTTTCCCGATAACGAAGAGGATATACGGCTTTATTCATGTCTCGCAAATGGTAGCGCTGATGAATTTCTCCGCGGCGAACATCTCTATCGTGCTAAGACCGTTAAGGAGCCTCTACAAATCGGTAAGACGATCACTTTAAAGAAAATTTTTGAATAATAAAGAAAAGAAAAACTCGTTTTGTTAATATTCCATGAACTTTTAATATTGGTAAATATATGTAATTAATTTGACGATGATTGATCTCTATAGAAAATTTAATGATATGTTGAAAATAGACAAACGAGAATTTGTGCAAAAATTGGCGGGCAGTGCTTTTCATACAGAATTTCGCTTTAATAATAATACCACTTTCTTTTGATTTTTATTTTAAATCAGTTTTTTTTATTGATTGCCTTCCTTTACACATATGAACTATATTGTGAACAGGATTTCATCTGAGTGCCAGTGTAAATCCGCAAACGAACGGGGTCAGAGCACAGTTCAACGTTGCTGTAACATTTGATCGGCGCAGAATTACATCATGTAATTGCACCTGTTCCTCAACGGCCTATTGGTGCGCGCACGTGGTAGCTGTTTGTCTGCACAGAATACACATGGTATGCGCATGTTAACTTTAGGAAGACTGGCATCGGGCTAAATGAAAGGAGACGAATGACGTTCAGTAAAATTCTTCACGTTTTTTTTTTATATTTTTTATACAATATATCACGTGTGATATGTAGTCACAAATGAAATATGCGTCCCTTCAGTCCTTTATTCAGTCCTGATTGATGTGAAAGGACAGATTTTATTTTAATGTTACGCAACATTCTTTCAGCCAACGCAAGTATGTCTGAGAGCGCCAGTTAGTGAATCTCTGTCACGATTACATCGGGAACAACTGCAGAAGTTCGCTCAATATCTCATCAGTGAATTACCTCAGCAGATTTTACCCACAGCCCAGCGACTCCTGGACGAATTACTCTCAACACAGCCAAGTGCTATTAACAGTTATTGCGGAGCTCCCGATCCAACCGCCGGAGCATCTGCTTACGATCAAACCTCCTGGTATTTAGATGAGAAGACATTACACGATAACATCAAGAAAATTCTCATCAAATTTTGCGTGCCGGCTCCCATAGTCTTCAGGTGAACAGCAGCGCTCTAATAGATCAGCTGGCGCCTTCGCCGCGATAACCATTTAACATAATTCATTCCGTGATGTCCTTTTCAGCGATGTTAATTATTTGAGCACCACCGCACCTCCAGCCGCTTCTGAATGGGCATCATTGTTGCGACCATTGAGAGGTCGCGAGCCAGAGGGAATGTGGAATCTCCTTTCCATCGTGCGCGAAATGTTCAAGAGAAATGACCGTAATGCCATTCCTCTGCTGGAAATCATCACGGAAGAGTGCATGGCATGCGAGCAGATTCTTGTTTGGTGGTTCAACACTAAAGTCGCCTTACTGAACGGTACCGGATATGGCAGCAAGCATAATATGAACAGCAATGTGCACGCTTCTCAACACGCGTGCTCGTCCCTATGCGACGAGATTGTAGTTCTCTGGCGATTAGCCGCGTTAAATCCTGGTCTATCCCCATCAGAGCGTGAAATGTTGCATGCTCAATTTATGGCTTGGCACTTGAAGATCATAGATAAAGTGAGCATTGCATATCTCACATTCCTTTTTCTTCTTCCTTTGACAAAGTTAAGTTTATAACGACTTTAATTGCGTGTTTCAGGTTGCCAAGTGTCGTGGCAGTTCCGTGCCGCACAACTCACACAATAGAAGTAATAGTTCACAGAAAGATTCCCTGAAACATGATCTCGCAGTCTTTACCGGATTCAAGTCAGCGCTCGAAGCCTGTTATCTTGATTGGGATGAATATATCTTACCGGGAATTACATATACCGCCGAGAATAATCCTATGTATCACTGTCCTTTTACGTGTTTTCGGCATGCCGGAGATACAAGGACGGAGGTAAATCAGGTTAGTATCTTAAGCCTCTTTTACAACGGTTTATAATAATTCATCACTATATTTCATTAAGGAAATATTAAGAAATATTAAGAATATTAAGAAATATTAAGAAATATTAAGAATTTATTCGAATAATAAACGCATATTTTTTTAGGTAAATTCTAGTTCAGCGGTATTGAATTATCAACCACCAATGTCGCATCATCACGGTCGACGGTCATTGAATGTTGGTCTTGTCGAGTTCAGCTACTTAGACAGACGACGGTTGAATCCGCGTGAATTCCCATTGTGTTCGAGAAGTGGAGGTGGCGATGGAAATCGTAGCAGCGTTAGCTCCGAAGGTTTCTGTGAGAATGACACCGACATTCCTGATATATCTGAGTCTCAGATTGTTCTTAGACAAGGTTGTGCTCAACTAAATAATTGCGGCGATACCGATTCGCAGGTCATTATTTCTTCATTTGCACTCGAATTTATTACATTAGTATTAGTTCTATATTTTTTAAAATTATATTATGACAATGCATTATTATAGGAAGGGGCTGGTAGCGAGTCATCTTCCAACAGTAACGTTAGTATGAAGAACGCTCAAGGCTCGGACAAGCATCGCTCAAACGCCTCGTCCGAGACACATAGTGATAGTAGTGATAGTAGTAATAACAAACCTGCCTGCGAGAACGCGAAGTGCAGTAGGACGAATATTGCGGAGTGCCGTGATAAATTGCGTGTTGTGCCCAAAGGGGTCAGTGGTAAGAATGAACAAGAATCCGATCAAGAAAAGGAAGCTGGGAGACCATTCAAAGATGAAAGCTCCTCATCTAGTAGTGACAGTCCTTCTGGTGATGAGTACAATGTTTACTACTACGATCCAAAAGCTGTGACCAATAATAGTAGCCTGCCGAATAAATATGCTAAAAGCAATATACATACCGCTACTACTCAAGATGCCAGTGTAGTTCTAAATAATTTAAAGAAAACGGAAGATCCATGGGACATTTTATTCGCGCGGGCAGAGGGACTTTATGCTCACGGTCATACGAGAGAAGCATGTATTATTGGAGTACAATTAGCTGAAGAACTTTTGGCCAATCCTCCCGATCTTGTAATCGAAGGACCGCCAGTGCCAGTTAAGAACAAACGGAAGAGGGTATGTTCTTTTAAAGATAAAAATTATTCGCTAAATTAAAATAAATATTATGAAGAAATGTTTAACTTGGCGTTACAGCAACATGTGAATCCAGCATCTCATCAGGTAACGTGTCTCGCATCGGCGACTTTAGCAAAATGTGGATTTCTATGCACAGTACTTGCTGAGAATCCAGAATATCATAATTTGGCGTTTCGCGTGGGTCTTTTTGGTTTGGAAATGGCTAGGCCACCGGCTAACACAAAGCCTTTGGAAGTAAGACTAAACAACGAAAAAAATGTAGTTTTATTGTTCGTGAAATTAATGATTATTTTTAATTTAATTAGGTTAAATTGGCTCATCAAGAAAGCGAATTGGTAGTTTTGCTAAAAAGAATTCCCTTGGGACCGACTGAATTAGCTATGATAAAACAAAGAGCCGAACAATTGAGAGATGGAGTTATGAGATCAAGAGGACATGCGCTCTTACCCATCATGTTGGCTAGTTTTATTTATGATGCGCTCGATGTACCAAGTATGAAATATTTTCTTAATAATATGTATCTTAATTATTTTATTTTATAAAAATACATTTTATTCTTCCATGAATAAATATCTAATCGAATCATATTTATATTTATATGGAAAAGAAAATATTTCTTTGTCAAACAGAGAATAGAAATATAAAATATTTCACAGGAGTGAAACTACCTGCAGAAATTGATCCAAATCTTGGATTTGATGCCGCTGTGGCTGTCTTGGGATTGAAGGCGAACGTAAGTGAAGCAGATCATCCACTTCTTTGTGAAGGAACTCGCAGGCAAAGGTAACATTTATACTATCATATGTATAATATATATAATATTCATATATTATATACGTGTATATGTTTACATGTATATATTTATATTAATATAATATTAATAATAGCATGTACAATTTTTTTAATTTTCAGAGGAGATTTAGCTATTACTTTACTCGTACATTACAAAGATGATCCGGTAAAATTGGCTAGAATAATGGATAAATTGCTGGATCGAGATGTTCACCAACTTATCAAATCACCTATTCTTAGTAGTTATTATACTGCTAATCCTCCCACAAAGAGTGAAGTAAGAATTTAAGATATTTTCTGCAATACTAGGTACTACAAAATTTACACATAACGTTTTCTGAATTTTAGATGGCACGATTTGTTCACGATGAAGAACGTTCATCTCCTTTAGCTGGGACTGATAATGGTGGTGAAAACATTATTGGTGCTAACAGTAGACCTCATAGTAGTACGAGCGCAGAATTAGACGGTGGTATAAATGCATTACCTATACAACCGCAAATTGTGCAGCTACCGGTGCCTATTAGAACTAAAGAAACACGGTATGTTTTTAGAAAATACGCAATATAACATATATTATGTGGCAATTTGTATTTTTTGTTTTGATCGTCTAGGTATAAGAGCAAAAGGCTATATCCATCTATTCCAAATCAACCGTCAGAAGCAAGCGCACACTTCATGTGCGAATTGGCAAAGACGGTCTTATCGAAGGCTGGTGGTACCAGTTCTACTTCATTATTCACTCAACCATCAACTAGTCAAAATCATCATGGTCCCCATAGAGCACTTCATATGTGTGCTTTTCAACTCGGATTATATGCCCTCGGTCTCCATAATTGTGTTAGTCCGAATTGGCTCAGTCGTACATACTCAAGCCACGTGTCCTGGATAACCGGCCAAGCAATGGAAATCGGAGCTCCAGCGATTTGGTTTCTTATTGACAGTTGGGAAGGACATTTGACTCCGCCTGAAGCTGTCAGTATAGCTGATAAGTCTTCGAGAGGTAGCGATCCAAATATGGTTAGAGCAGCAGCGGAACTTGCTTTATCTTGTCTACCGCATGCGCATGCTCTTAATCCTAATGAAATTCAGAGAGCTATATCTCAGGTATGTATAATGTAATCAGATATACTATGTACAGACAATTATTAAATCTTTTATTTTCTTACAGTGTAAGGAACAAAGTGAGGCTATGTTGGAGAAAGCTTGTATTACGGTAGAAAATACTGCAAAAGGAGGCGGTGTTTATCCAGAGGTGCTATTCCAAGTGGCAAAATATTGGTACGAGTTATATCTTCGGGTAAGTTTGAATAAAATAAATCGTTATTTGATAATGTGAATCAATTAATTTAATAAACATTTCTTTATATTTTTGTTTTTAGCAAACTCCCGGTGGAGATCAGCAAGATGAGATTTCTCATGATCCTCTACAATTAGATCTCAATGGAGTATTATTAGTTGATCCAGGACCTTCTGTGGACCTGTCGAATACTCAAATGATGCCTGGTCCGGCGCAGACAGTTGTCGTTACCAGCACGCAACCACCTCCTCAACATTATACTCATCCAACAATTACAACTTTGGCGCCTTTAGGTAAACTTATCCCTTTTTTCTTAGAATTATCATTGAATTTTTTAAATATTATCTTATAATGTTCCAGGTGTTGGCATGCCGTACGCTGTGGGCCCATACAGCTTTGTACATCCTCATCATTCTATTGCGACATTTAGCGGTCCGATGCCTTCGCATAGAGTCACTTTACCACCTGCACCACACATGCAAATGTATCATCCATTTCCACATCATCCTGGGCATCCTCAACATCCACCACATCCACATCATCCATCTCCGGCCGCTCCACCTCCACCTGGACCGTATTACACACCGCAACCTCCTCCACCCACGCCGGGAACGCGCCATTTATATACGATGCAACAACCTATACCTGTAAGTATTATTCTATTGCTTATTTTTAATTTCAATATGTATTATAAATATAATTTTCTATTTAATTCAGGTCCAGGCAGGAGTAACGGGTCCTCTTCCTGGACAAAACAGCTTGCCTGGACCCACGTTAGTTCAGACGCAATCTATGATATCAACTGTGAGAGCTCAACCTCCGGTAATTTCTAACAATATAATATATATGTATGATAATGTATTAGTCTTAGATAAAAATACTTGATTTTTTCGCTCCAGGTTCATAGGCAAAGTCAGACATTTAATCAACAACGGACTCTCGTTTCTGCATACCGTGTAGGTATGCTTGCGTTAGAAACTTTGGCCCGTAGAGTGCACGATGATCGGCCTCAAGCCAAATACGCACGAAATCCACCCTATGGAGAGGATGTTAAATTTTTGCTGAGAGTTGCGAAACGACTTGGTTCACATTATATGCATCAATTGTGCATCTGTGCTGTAAATAGCATTGTGAGTCCTTTTGTCCTTCATCATGTTGCTCTGGAAGCAGCTCAATATCTTGCTAGAAATAATCCGGCGCTCATCATACAGCACTTGAGGTCTGCCTTATTGGCTCCGCTAGTGCACAAATGTCAACAGATGTTAGTATTACTTTTTATAACATAAAAAGAAATAAAAGATGATTACAAATCTCGAATCAGTGTCAAATAATAACTTGTGATTTTGATTATTTTGATTTTAGGTACATTCAGTGTATGCATCAAAAACTGTATCATTTAACAGCTACTGATTATGAAGAATTTGCCAATATTGTTTGTGCAGCAAGGGCTGCTTTTCAAATTAATCCTGAAGGAAATACTCAGTTCAAGGAATGGTTACAGTCCATCAAAAGGTAAATCCAAATACAAAAGATTTTATGATGTATATATACGTGAATAAAGCTATAAGAAATTAACGATATTCGTTTTCTATATAGATCTCAATCTTGTAATAAGGATCTCTGGGCGCAGATCAATGCGGCGTTACAACAGACCGGTAAATGACACAGGACGGAGCCAGGCGTGACGTGGCTCACTTCCCTTCCTCCTCACCCTCAATCATCCCTGCCGCCTCCACCACCGACAACAACTCTCGTATTACAGCATCAACATCCCTGTCACCCCCATCCACAGAGCGTCGTATGCGTTCACGGGCTGGCTACAGTCAATAAGCTCGCTTGGGATAAAATCTCCATACCATGCATTATTGAGGAACCAGCGGCACATCAATTACCGCCACCTTCTCAACACCAAATAACCGGACTACCGGGACCATCTGCATGGCAAGAACCAATCGACAGCTGTGGTTCTCAGGGGATTAATAACAGAGACGAGCGAGATTTATCTCAAGTTTAGTTAATATATCTAGAAACGCGTGAGTAGTTGATGACGATCAAGATGATCAATTGAAGAAGATATATAAATTCAGATAGATTTAATATGAATAAGTGAAAACAGATTAATGAAACTGCTAAGTATAAGTTTGTGTGTTAAGTTTTACTTATATGCATTATGCTCGCATGGTAAGATTTACATAGAAACGAAACATTCAGTGCGCTGATTTATATAAGAATCATCTGCATAAAGTGTGTGTGATATGTGTATATTATACTAACGGCCATGAATCAAAATTCATGTTCTGACTTTGAGTCATATCGGATGTGCGAGCGAGTCATAAAGTATGCGTAATATTTCTTTATATTAAGATAAATTAATTCTGGGTAAATGGAAATAAGCTTAATAAATTTAGAAGATATGTTTTTTATATTTTCGTTTTTCTTATGGATAAATGCAGTATATGATTGCCATTATTTTTTTTAACTAAATATATTTTATATATATATATATATATATATTTTATATATATATATATATAATATATAATTAAATCTGTTGAAAAAATGTTGCTTTTAATTTAATTTATTATTGTATCTGAATTTGATACTACTAATTAATATCAATAAAATAATCATAGATTGAACATTATTTATATAGATATATACATATGTATATATAATAAGTGTGAAAAGAACAGATATACAAATAAACGAAAAAAGCTTTATTCGGTTAAAGCAGAGATTTTAATACCTAATAATATTTTTAATAAAATACTGACTTTATATTTACATAAACTTTTTTTATATATCTTTCAATTCGTGCAAACTGCGCATTGATTATTTGTCGGTCTTAAAACAGTTCTGAATCTGAAATAGTAATATCACAAATTAAATTTATAATAATTAAAAAATTGTCGATTATCTTAATTATTCAACAATTTAATAATGATGCTAAGAAATATTTTAAGCTATTGCAAAAAAATGTATTGCGAAAAATACTATTCAAGATGGAGTAATATTTTTAGAATTTGATCGAATAAGGTTCTTTTTCTTATTTGTTTTCGCTTATTTATAATTTATGCATAAATAGTATATATATATATATATATATATATATATATATATATATATATATACATATATATATCTATTATATTAATATATTTTATATATATTTATATAATATATTTTTTTTTTAAA
>Ga0157363_1003758_pt1 | contig 13808 bp, 8 predicted proteins | sample AttsexASBM1_FD_111477 | JGI IMG/M metagenome (GOLD analysis project Ga0157363, IMG submission 111477) | Fungus gardens microbial communities from leaf cutter ant in Ribeirão Preto, State of São Paulo, Brazil - Atta sexdens ASBM1 | ecosystem: Host-associated > Fungi > Mycelium > Unclassified ...
CAATATATCATTAATTAAAATGATGGAGTTAAACAACTTAATTTAAAAAAATATATTAAATTTGACTCAAATTTAGTTTATTAATGAATACGTTAATGAACATTTTTACTTTGAAACTATGATCCAAAAATGGATTAATTTATGTTTTAACACAACTGGAAGTTGAAAATGTTATTTAATTCAAGAGATTGGGTTATTCCCTTGATATCTAACAATGTAGGATCGATTAACAGATCTGCAGTGACAAAAAATAATGTATAACACGCTTGAATCATTTCACTCTAGCTCTGACTTTATACCGGATGTTTTTTTCGTTTTCTCGCACAGACTACTGACAGCTTTTATATCGACATATCTGTTGTTGTATATTCAATAATGAAATATTCCTCCCGCGATCGAGATTTTACCGTTTTCGGAGACTGTCATTCGTCATGACAAATAATTATGTTCGCAGCAATTTTACGTTATCGTGGAGCAATGCCGATAAATCTTCGAGCGTGGCTACAACGCAATAAATACGACTGTACGTGTCCAGGAATAAGAAAGGAACGCTATAAACGAGAATACGGAACTTCGCTTTTTTTATTCGTCTCTCTTTTTTGCCTCTTTGCCGCCCGATGATGGTTCGAGTTCGGACTGTAATTACAGAGTCAGACCGAGTTGACGTCATTGCGCTTCGTTAATGTCGGATCCTGGTACGAAGCCAAGGACGGCCGTTTCCTTATCAATACTTCACGAGAACACGTGGACCCGGGGGACTTGCAATAAAAGGTCGATACACGGTGTAGCGGTGTAGATTGCAAAATGGAATGCCATTGTTTTACCGGCGGCTGCCGTTTATACAATGTACGCGAAAGGGAGAGACTGGCGTCGATTTATATGTCGGTGAGCGATTGAAACTGAACATTAGAAAGTATCGTGCATTTTAACGCATACGATCAAATAAATCTACCATGATAAATTCGTTCGTATATTCTAGTTAGATCGACAAAGATTATTGTTAATTGTGCAAATAATCTGTTTTAAACTTTCCTTAATGGTAAAAAAATTCAACGTTTTTTGCTAACAAGAAAAATTAAATTTAATAAAAATTAAATTTTTATGATGATAAAAAAATTGAATTTTTATGTTTTTCATGAATTACAAGTATATTTTAGATCATTACATTAAACCTTTACCAATTATATTTCAAATATTATATCGATTATATTTCAAATATACTTATACATATGATATATAAAGATATTTATTTTCCCAACAAATATCAAATCTCATGTAGAAATTGTTTCTCTAGAAACTATGATTAAGTTTCTAACATTACTGACGTCGACAGATTAGAAATGACGGTATAGACGCTATTTAAAATTCGTTTATTATTTGAAAAGCTCACCTGCGTGAAATCGGCGCCGATGAAAGCCTGCTCCATACCAATCCATATCGTGATGGGTATCAACAGTTGCTGATACGGTTTCTTCAATTGGTAAGCCGTAGCGGAGAGCAATTGGATGCCGCTCAATTCTTGGCTGTCCGATCGCCGTTGCTTCTCGCCGTACCTGGAAGACAATTAGGAATTCTATGAATTCCGTATGTTCCCTTGAGAAGTCAGTTAAAATATAATTACGTTTTACCGATTTATTAGCTTATTGAATACAATGAGTTTCTAGTGTAATTAGATACAAATGTACAAAAATAAAGCAAATGCGCGTAATAATCGACCTGATTCCGGGAAGACAAAATTGCGACTCATTCTAATAATACGTTTCAGCGATAATGGGGGAATTTTCATTCATTCGCTTTTCCGCTGTTGGCAAAATCTGTGCAATTTTAATCAATTTTAGTTGAGAGAATAATACAGACATCTACGTTTGTTAAAGTTAACACATAGCATTTGTGCCTAACATCTCTCTCTCTCTCTCTCTCTCTCTGTGTGTGTGTGTGTGTGTGTGTGTGTGTGTGTGTGTGTGTGTGTGTGTGTGTGTGTGTTAAAATGTAAAATTATTATTTATTGTTTTTAAAAAAATTTTTACGCATTTCTTACAGCATTAACTTTTAATTACCTTCATTATTCAAATACTTATTTTTCTTTTTATAAAATTATTCGATTATTTATTTCGAGATGGCAATGCCATCTATCATATGCATATTAGATACTACAGTGATCTGTGCAGTTATATTTTACATTGAACGTAATTTCATACATAATGCGGCATAAGTCAAGAGTTAGGCGAACAAAAGAGCGGGAAACGCGAATGAACAATGATGATCAGCTGCCGCTCAGAACGTATGATTTTCCGGCAGACTTTTGCGCCGCTATTCGCAAAGAGGAAGAGCGCGCTCGCTTGGATGGGGATTAATGACGCTCGCAATTAATTATCATCACGATTGTACCATCCATGTACTTACTTAGTGTCCGTGCAGCATGAGCCACGCGGAAACAAGTTGCGTAATTAGCAAACTTCCACTGCCATTGATCGGTACCGCGTGTTCGAGCCGTGTTCATTCATTGTTTTGTGTTACGATTAGATAAACGAACATTGGGCGACGTATGATTCGATTTTATATTATCTATAATAAATCAGTAATTGGACAGAATAATAGTTTTATTTAATTACTTTTTAATCTGATTACTTTTTGTTACAGTATTTTTCACGATGATATTAAAAGTGATATTTAATATTTTAGATTAGATCTCAATTATTTTACACAAAAATTATTTTATATAAAAGATTTTTTTTTGCTAACATTAATCTATCAAATAACTATTTAATAATCAGCAAAGTACATTCTAAAAAAAAAATTCATCATGCATAGAATTCTATTTCATTAATTAATGAAACAATTTAATTATTATAGTAAGTAATATACGATATACACATACTATGCGTCTAGTACTTTTACGCCGATACTTTTCATTTTGATATGATAAAAAAGGAAAAAAAGAAACATCGTATTCTCGCGTTGGCCAAAGTGCTAATCTTTAGTAAGATCGTAGTCTGAAAGATTTATGCGCTGTAAAAATCGCACGCGGAACGGTACTTCGGTCAATGAAAACTTCGAGATTAACTACGCAGTTGAAACTTGCTTTTATAATATTGCTATATAACATTTTTCACGCGAGAGTATTCATTATCAATGGCAGATTCAATCGAAAAAATTTTAAAAGCTTAAAAATGCCTTAAAAAATTTTACTCATATAGCCTGTTGCATGACATTTTATTCGTCAGTTCTCTTCATCTTATCACATCATCTTATCACAATTATCAGAATGATAATTGGATCTGAATGAATCTAAAATTTGTCTTATAAAAAATTATATAAAATTTGATTATATCGTTATAATAAATATTCTGAAATATAAGAGAAATATAATGAGACCTTAAAAACTCTTGTTGTATATTACAGAATTAACGGATGTCACGAAAATGAAAGTTTATTATCGCGTTTTTCGCGGCGATATATTCAACGAATATAAGCCCGATAGTAAATTTAGCGGATGAACCAGGCAGACGTAATCAGCCCTGAAGATCCGCGAGAAGTTAAAGCCGAGATGGGCGCAATGGTCGTGCCGCGTCGGTAAGAATTCGCGAAATAAATCTCTTGACGCTAAACGCTCGGCATACGCTCGACAGCAAATGTTCTCCACCCGGGGAGACAGCATTCCTGAGAACACGTTTGCTGGATTTCTGGGCCCGGCCGAAGCCACGGCCATCGTCGACAGTCGTAGAGAGCGCGGTTCGAATCGACACTTATGCAAAAACAGGTACACGATTCTCTTTAGACGGAAGAAGACGTCGAAAAGATGTGGGACGGTGTGATTTTTGACGTGATCTTCAGAATGATCTTCGACGTATCTTTCACAGCGATCTACACATTGGTCCACATTGCTTTCGAATCGTGTCGTCATTAATGACACCTATTGATAGCTTGAGCGATTGTGACAAGAGATCATTCATCTTGATAATATTCGGTGAAAGACGAATCTGTAAACATCACGTTTTTTCGTTCCTGGTACAAGTGACGTATTTCCGTACGCGAATATTCGTTGAAATTAAGAGAAATTATCATCTAATACATCATCTAATACATACACTGTGCTTACTTGAAGAGTATGAATGTCTCGTTAGAGATTATTAATCAAAACTGATTAATATGATAACGATTGATTTATACATTTCACTACACGAATTCCGAAGGAATTCATTTTTGAGAAAATTTTTCAGCGAAAATTGCCTAATTGTAGACTATTTAATTGTCGAAAAGCGTTGTCATACAATTTTTAGATCTATCAATTTCGTTCACCATTTTTAAACCTTACAATGTCAATCATTAGCTAACTTATCACAATCCCTTAGAAAAAAGTATTTCAATATACTAAATAGTTAATTAGTTATATTGAAACACTTTTTCTTAAGGGATTTCAGGCCAAACTGTGATATAAATTAAGAACAAAATTAATTTTCTATTTCACACACAATTTAACTACAATAATATCTTTAAAATGAATAAAACCGTCTTAATTTATTAGTCTTCTATTTCAATATAATTATTTGTAGAATTTTCTATTTTATATTTTATTCGATAACATAAAATTATCTAGAAAAGATACAAGATGAATTTTTTGAATCTGTTAAATCCAACTCTCAGTGTTCTATGTCTCATTATTACTAGAAGAAAAGAACTTTCTTGTCATTAATAATTATAATAGTGACACTGTTGATATTTCCGCGCAGATTTATGGCACGTGCACATTTTCTTTAATTGTCACGTGCGCGAGTGTCGCGCAATGCACTTACATTGTCTCCAAACCGGAAAATCAATTTGACTCGTATTTGTAACTTCTATGAATTCACGCTACATCATCCACAGCCTCTCTTCTCGAATGGAGAAAACAGAACGAATTGATGCACGTTGCATACATATTTTAAATACACACTTTGCGAAAATCGTGAGCGAATTTATATACGCACGAGTCGCCACGCGTTAATCCATATACATAATTCAAAAACTTGAACAATTTAATGGACTTCAATAGTAGTCAATGCAATAGCAGTGACTGTAAAAAAGTACGTTGTAGAGTGTGATTACCATTACTAATTTGTCTCCTCTTGTGCTCTTTATTGATTATGTGCAATTTTTGTACTTGACCGCGAAAACGTTTGTGTCATTGTAATCTAAGAATTTCTTCTCGCATTTTTCAACCAAAATTACATTTTCACGAGCACAGTTCCGCTGTGCTTTCTAACATACACAGACCAGAACCGTTATAATGCAGCCTTGGAAGCAATGCAAATGGAAGATAGCGGAGATGTCTCAACCACGATCTGCGTACGGATCTAATACACTCGTTTCTTACATAACATTCCCTGTAATATGCAGACATCACGGACGATGCTGTCATTACGACGAATGACGGTGGAAGGAAAGAGCGAGAGATCGACAACATATAAGTACTCATAACACGCTCAGATCTTTCGACATTTTATGGACAATACGTTCCCGAAGAGAAAGTTCAACGGATTTTGTTTGCGAAATTAATTCTGGCAAATTGATTCGATTAAACACTCTTTCTCTTTTCTTTCATCACAAATTAAATTTTTAGATTCGATAATATAGTATATATATTAACAGTTATTATCCGAATTTAGAAACGAAGTGAGAGATACATTGTGAAATGATTATAGCAACAAGCTTAATTTATTATTTATGATTATTCAATTTGTAACACACAAGATTAAATTGGTTTTCTAAGAGGAAATGTACTAACTTATATATTTAGCACATCGATTTCGATATAATTTGCGGCTATCGCAGTCTTGTTTTGCGGTTCGCCTTTCTCGAACGCAGTAAATGTTATGCAGGTCAGAATTGTCTTTCTCTTAATAATATTGCCTTTCGAGTTGCAATGATGTAGTTGCTACAGCAACAAATGTACATTAACAAACTAGCAACTGCTCTCGTTAAACAGGTTCACTATTTCTCGAATCTATCAGCATATCAATGATGCATTTCATTTAGAGGAAATAAATACAGAGCACTTGTGTTTTAATCATAATTACTCGTATACATATATATTTCGTATCTCAAGATATTTAACTAATTTTCTAATCTTATTATATTAAGCTTGAAAAAGTATAAATAAATATATATTAATTGTTTAGATATCAATTAGATAGTCAATTTTAAAAAAATAAATATTTAAAATATATTTCTGCATATTAAATGGTATTTCAAAATTTCTTATATATAATAATAAAATAGTTATTCTCTTTAAATCTAAGCCCAATTAGTCTATTAATTTAAATAGTTCAATTAGTTTATTAATTTAAAGACTTTCTGAAGATATAATTCACTATTATCGCTATAATAATGCTTGTAATACATCGAGTAGATACGCAACGCGTTTAAGACCGTCGAAACGGATATCGAAAGTGAGTCAAGTATTCCCGACATGTGGTATATTTTGTATACATATTTTTGTTTAATGCTCGGTATACACGTCTACGACCGAGGATAAATTAGCGGCATGCGTATGCACCGAGTCGACCGGAAAGGGATACGTGAACGAGGGAAACGTCAGTTTTTCTAACTGCATCGGTATTATGCGCGCTATACGATCGCTCGTTGCATGCGTTTCATCGTGGGCGATTATCGAACAGCGAGTATCTTCGTAAGCGATCGCATGAATGAAGCGCGCCAGCGCTCGTGTATCATGATACATCGGTTTGCAGATTACGCAACGTTGGCAATCGCGAGATTTTAATGCTTGGAAAGAGAGAGAAACGGAAAGAGATACTGTGATTTAGACATCGACACAAGCCTGTCTCTCAAAAGAATCATTAATGGAAAAATACGAGAATGCATTAAGAGAGAGAATTGAGATCATGCATTGAATATAGACTAATAGTATGACAAAATTACGAATTAAAACGTAATATAAAATATTCGAATTTTCTTTCAATAATCGATTTAAAAAGATAATTACAATAGAATTCTTAATTTGAGCAACATAAATTATTATTATTTTATTATTTTATTATTTTTGCAATTTTTACATTTGCAATTTTCTCAAACACGCGATAATTGTGTTTGTGCATGAGAGAAATATATTTTTCTCTTGAAGCGATAACGTAAAGAAGTGCTTTTTGGCAACAGATTTTAAACGAAAATACGAGTAGCATATAAGAAGTTATATTAATACGTGCCGTCGCGCGTCCTAGATACATTCGTTTCGCTGCAAACTACGATAAATGCAATACAGAGTGTCACTGCGAAACCTTCTTTTCGATTGCAAATATTAGTATAAATTAATTTAAAAATTGATTTTATTTATTTGCTTACTAAGCAATTCAAAATTACAGATTTTTGCCAAATTAAATTTGAAAATAACGTAAAATAGATCTCATTTTTTAATCTTGAAATAATCTTTGTTTTAACATTTTTCTGATTTAATTGAAACACGAAATATAAGCAATTAGAAGATTGCAATAAATGATGATTTTGTATAGAACTTTTCTATAGAAAATCAATGCAAAAAATTTTGAAAGTATTCATAGTCAAAAATATTACACTTTGGAATCACCGTATACATGGTGAAGATATTGCAACTACAGACGTTGCTTTATCATCGTTTTTTGTAGTGTTGACACTGTGAGTTTCACGTTATCAAAAACATGCGCCAACGTAAATTAGAAGAGGCGCGACCTTGCAAAGAAACAATTTATGAATTATGGCTCTGTGGCCGTAAATTTTTCTAGCAGTTAAGAATGTATAGTTACAGAGTTCTGGATAGATTCATCATTAGAATGATAAAAGAGTGAAACATAGCGAGAGAGAACTGCGATAGAGAATCTCAAGGATACTTTTTAGCTTATCAAAATGCAGAAAATAATGAAATTGTACAAAATCTTAGTAACTATTTATAAAAAGAAGTATTATTACGAGATAGACAGAAATTTGCTAATCTTAATCATAAATTTTTAAACAATAAATAACAAGAAGGGGTTATAAGCCAGATTTTTATATATTTCAAATTCTTAGAACATACATTTCGCTCTTATTATTAGGTCATCCTCAGTATCACACTTTAAAACATTAAGAGATTATTACATTCGTCTAAAAAATTATATTCATTAAAATTGCGGAAAAAATAAATTAAAGCATAAGAATCCGCATAATCCTACACAAAATAGTATATACAAAAATAATGGAATATGTCATCGCGGAAGTCATGGAATCATAATTACACGTAACACCATAATTACAACCGCAAATAAATCTGACATGATAGCATCTATCAATTCAGAGTAATTACGAACGTAATGCTCTAACGTATTTGTTCCTTCCTCGCGAGGAGTTCGAGTCGACTGATTGTAGGGTTTCGTCGCATTGAATGAAACCTTGATGTCGCGCGATAAGAAAAGTTTGAACACATATTTCAGCTGTCCATAAAAAAATTAAACAGAGAGACCGAATATTCCTATAGAAAATAAGATCTATAACCCTGTAGGTTGATGCATGATTTTTCTTCTCCATTGCCGTCTTCAATAGAATTGTTTTTAATGTCACGTCTATATTAATGATATTTCTATTTCTCATAATCAGTGACGGAAGATCGACTGTATTAATTGCGAACGGGGTAGTTAGTGTGTGTCAGAGCGTTGTGTGTAACTGACCGAGGTATATATTTTCCAAGACTTTGTAACGTCGAGTTGCAATCTAATCTTCGGACCGATAATAATTTGGCGGACAACATATCATTAAGAGTTGCATACATCCGGACGGACATATATCCTTGAACATCTCTCGACAGGATAAATACGAGAGAACGATTCTATTCGGTGATAAAAATGAAATGACAGTGACGACTCCGCAAATATAATATTAAAACATATATATTTAATATATATGTATATATTTAATAAATATATATTTAAAGTTCCAGGAGATGACGCGGCTACATTATATCGGCGTATTATTTTGTTATTGACATCTCATTATTTCTTTTTAGATGGATCTAACCATTTTGCAATTTTTAACTATTTTTAATCATATTTTCTGTAATTAATTATGGATGCAATAATGATTCCATCAATTCACTAAAAGAGAATTATTATATTCTCCATGTCCATGAGCCAATCCTTTCATTTAATGCTAACTATAAATAATATTTCCGTTTTATTACGGTGAGTGATAAATATATTATCTCTAGGATTATTAATTCTAACATCAAGGTTGGCATTCTGTTGCAATCGATTTATCAACTTTTTATGTCGACCGACGCCCCTGGATATTTTTTTACCATGATTCTGATAAACGAGAAGTCGTAAAGTCTCAAGTTAATTATTCTCAGTAATCCATGTAAAAAAAAATATAAATTTTTTCCAGTATAGACTAGCTGTGTAACATGCTGAAGGATAGATATTGCATTGACGCAACGTGAAGAGCCTCCAGAAACTTACCGACTTTTAATAAGTACGGTTCACGCTACGTGTAGCGTTATGCAACTGTCGGCGCATCCTGTCGGATGTACGCTATTTCGCAATCATAAGCAGAGCATTGGTTATAGCTATCCGAAACGGAGGAGAGGAAATAAGGGGAGAGGAAATTCGGACTGATGTTTCGCGGATCACGTCTATCAAGCTACGTTTCGTAATACTGCAAGAACTTGCTCTTCTACTCTTTCTGCTCTTTAATTTTCGCATATCCTCCAATGATGAATCATTGACGATATGTTGTTACAAACTAGTAATCGCTGACGATGCACCATGAAAACACCTACAACTTAGTTGCTCACCGTCTTTGAAAAAAACAATAGGAAAGAGATGGCCGCTCTTGAAAAGTATGATTTAAAAATTTTCCAAACTATCTGATAAGCCACATAACGTTGGTAACATGATAATCACGATGAGTATAACTATAATTGAGTTGATTATTGTAGAAAGAGACAACGTGAGTTAACTTCTTTTATCGCGAATCAGATGAATTAATTTCCTTTTCCTGGGAAACTATATATATCGCGTGGCAGAATTAAAAATGACTGAAAAATTTCAAATTACATTCTGTACAGTGATTCTAGAAACAGAAGATTCTAAGAAACAGAACTTCTTCTAAACAAGAACTTTTCGCGACTTCGATTATCTTATACTAATTTTATGACAAAACAATACATCTTTTCCCGGCCACAGACGGTCAATGACATCGTGCAAAAACAACTCTCTGTTCTTATCAAGAGAAGAAAAAATGTTTTATTCTCGTTCGGTCGTTTACACTTGGAACAACCGGGCGACGAAAATCCAACGCGATTGCGTGACATCTCTATATATATTCATAAAACGATCGTACGGGCGATGACAGTTTGAGCTACGTAATTCAGTGCAAAATCCCGGATAAAATATATTATTGTCAGTGATCGTGCGCACTGATAAGACAGCACGAATGGCAGAGGCAGCTTCCTTTGTTAACTGTGCCGTGCATGTCACCTTTCATGTGACGCATAATTACAGCGTGTTCAACCTCTGCAACTAAGCTTCGTTGTTGATTCAACGCGTAATTATAAACCTCTTTGTGGCGAACAGATTTCGCATCCTACTCACATAAATCAAAATAGATAGAGACAGAACGAGATATTTGTTTCATCTATCTGGGAATACCGTAATAACATTCGCTAATCCTCTAACTATTTTGCAAACTGAAAGTATCCGATGCCCTGTATTGCAATCGTATTATTTAATAGAATGATCTAATACTTTTATATTTATTTAAAAGAGTGACGCATATTATAAATTAAAAATAATAAATATGCAACATTTAATATGGGTTTGTATTTTAATAAAAATTTGAAATTAATCATAAAAGTTTATCATTTTTCGTAATTTATATATATATATATATATTTTCAAGGACAATAAGATATTTTATTAAACAAGTCTCAAATTAAATATGTATTAAAATTCCCGTTTAATATTAATTTGAGAATAAAATATTTATTATAAGCAGAATTAAATCTCCACGTTGAATAATTCAAGTTAAAACTTTCTTTAAATTTTCACACAAGAATTCGTTCAGATTTCGAAGGATTTCGGTTTCATTTTTTTTGGTTTTTAAATATACGTTATAATATAATATATGCATGTATGATTTTTAATTTATAACAATGGTTCCAAAGAAAAATGTATAATTTTATCTAACTTTATTTCTTTTTCAAAAGGAACTGATAATAAATAACTAATCGATATCTCTCTGGATGCAGTATATTAAATATTAGTGCTTCAATAGCAGCATAAAGATTTGTATTATCGATAAAGTTGATATATTGTGCACATAAATATGTAATTCGATCGATTAACATTTGGCGCATTATCTCTATTTATCGTTATAATTATCATATAAAAATGTATCATATAAAAAGAGAATCAGGTTTATTAAGCACGACTACTCTCTAACATTTCTCAACGGCTGGCCTTGCCTGTGCGATGTATTATTTTGTTACGAGATATTACGAGATGTCAACTTGATATTGGCAAGCAATAAAAACGAGAATTAACATCACAATTGGCTTTCGTATCCATATATTCGGCACTCACCTGGAGAGAGGATCGACGAACAGAGCGACGATGATTACTGCGATGATAACGCACGTGAGGTAGATCGCGGAGATTTCATAGATCTCCGACTCCGGTGGTCGCTCCAGGTTCTCGTGGCCTCCGTTACCAAGGACGCAGAAATCCGCACCGCACGACTTGATTTTTTCCCAGCTACTGGTCGTGCTATTGCCATCGTCACCAGAATGTCCGCCATCGCTCAATACTGTAATATAATGTAATATAATAAAATTTGAAAGTAACCTTTGAATGGTTTCGAACGTTTACACTTTCTCTATTAAACTTCTTCGAATTTAATTCAAAAACGAAAAACACAACGAGAAAGAAAAAAATCTCCATTCATAAATTAATAAAGATTTACTTTTCTTTATTATTATTAGTGCTAAATGGTTTAATTTCTTTTTGATAGAATGTTTTTACACTAATAAATTTTTTATATCTTTTACAAGGAAAATCAATCTTGTTTTACTACATTTTTTTATGATTAAAGAGCATGATTATTTATGAAAATGCAATTAAAAGAAAAAATAAATTTAAATTATATGAATAACTTGAAAATAATTATTGTTCTTTATATTTCGCATCCGTAGAGACGAAGATATTTTTATGTTAACCTTCTAAAAGAAAAAACAATTATTATTAAATATATTGTAATATTTATAATTAAAAAATATTTCATTTAAATATGTCATTTAAATATGTATGCAAATATAACAATTGTGACTTGTTTATTAAAAATACACAATTATTAATAAAAGAATTAAAAAAGAACACAGTATTTTTGAGATTAACAATGAATTAACTGCATGACATTCGCCATATTGCAGTGTGTTCTTTGACCATTCTGCAAAGTTCAAGATCTAAATTTCTCATCGTGATGCAAGTTTGTACGAGAAAGCTGTTTTATAGTCGTCGTATATATTATGTTCGAGAAATAAAATCGGTAGGAGGATATCGACGTGAAGGATCTCCCTAGTAACTGCGTGTATTCTGAACAACGAGGAACGCGTAACAATTTATTACCAAGTCGATTATGCTGGTGTGAAGTGAGTGCTCGAAGAGTCACACGATAAATGTGTGTGCGAGCGATAAATCGAGAGGTCGACCTGTTACGCCGTACCGGAAACTGACATACCGGTCTCGTCGCGAGAAGAGAACTAGACGCGCACTAAAGCGAAGCTGGACACTTCGTAAATCAATATTTCATGGACGAGTTTCACCGCCGAAGAATCTTCCCTAATCGATTTTGCGGATTCGCGGTTTAACGCATTATGCACGCTACGCCTTTCCTTTTCACGAACGAAAAATTGATTATGCGCGTCGACTCGTCCCAGTGGAGGTGACGACGTACATCGAGGTCACGGTTGTATCCATGGAAGGATCCATTCTGTACCTTTATTCATGGCGCGTGAAGTCAGAGGAGACCTTTGTCGAATGTAAATCACAACTGGTTACCTCTGACAGGGATGCAATAGACATCGCTAGCGTGTCCTGATTGCTTTATTATCGCCATTAAGACAGCCGAGATTGCGAAGTCGTTTTGTGCGAAAATTCTGCACACAAACACAAAAAAATCCCACGATAAATAAAATGTATGCATTAATGCACTTTTAGAATTATCAGAAATTTTAAAATTCTATAACTTTTCTCTGATTTCCAGATAAAATTTCATACTTTTCCTTGACTTTCGATAATAGTTTTAAATTGTTTGTAATTTCGTCTTGACTTGGAAACCATTAATTAAAAGATTTAATATAACAAATCAATTATTATTAACATTGTTGGCACTGTTTGCATTTTTAATTATGTTGATAGTATTTCAAAACTACGTATATTAAACTACTTTAAAATCAAGAATTTTAATTTTCCAAAACGTTTTGCAAAATTTCCTGATTTTTATCCAACTTCTCTGATTTGATTTTTTAATTTTTTTGACAATTTCCTAATTTCAATTTTATGGCAAACTTAACTGTGTTCTTATTACATTCGTAATTTTATATCGCCACAAAAATTATTTCAATCTCAACGGTGGTCCTGTTGAAGAGAAAATTTTGCTAATAAATAAGGATCACTGAACTGATCGATGAAGCATAGAGGAGAAATGCTCGCAAATAACGGAGAAAGAAATTCTCAAGCAGCTGTGCAAACGCGGCCCACGCACGACTGTCGCTAATGAGGAAGTGTACGATATGCGTTCGAATGCGTTCG
>Ga0157363_1003759_pt1 | contig 13807 bp, 22 predicted proteins | sample AttsexASBM1_FD_111477 | JGI IMG/M metagenome (GOLD analysis project Ga0157363, IMG submission 111477) | Fungus gardens microbial communities from leaf cutter ant in Ribeirão Preto, State of São Paulo, Brazil - Atta sexdens ASBM1 | ecosystem: Host-associated > Fungi > Mycelium > Unclassified ...
AATCCTCTGACGAGCGTCTGAAAAGTCTTCCTGTTGTCCGACCTGAAGCAGCGGTTCATTCACCGAAGGGAGACAAGTGGGGAACCGCTGACGACCTTCTGGCTGCTCAGTGGATTTTCAGCCGGGTTCAGGTGATCACTCCGACAGCCCAGCAACCCAACTGGCCCGCCTGGGCAAACGACATTCGCCTGATGCGCGATTCCCTGAAGGTCAGCCATCGGGAAATCTGCGAAGTATTCACCTGGGCGAACGGCAATCAGTTCTGGCAGACCAACATCCTCAGCCCGTCGAAGCTGCGAAAGCAGTGGGCCACCCTTAAAGCGCAGATGAGCCAGCCGGCTCGCAACGCGCCATCCGTTTCACAGCAACAGATTCCACACTGGAACGACCGCAAAGAGTGGGAGGAAAATTTCATATGAGAAATCTCGTAGCCGCAATAAACAACCGCGACAGCAGCGCGCTGGCCCGCATGGCTGGTGACGGCCCGCAGCCGGTAGACCGTGGCGTTAACGAAACCGTTGAGCGTCTGGTCGACATGCTGTTCATGAGCCTTAAGCAGGTTTTTCCTGCATCAGTCAGCACCGCGCTGAAAGACCCGCGCGACGAAGCCTCTGCAAAGCGTCAGTGGATCGCCGCCTTCGCCGAAAACGACATCAGCACGAAGCAACAGCTGTCGGCCGGCATGAAGCACGCCCGCGCCAGTGCCTCGCCGTTCTGGCCGTCACCTGGACAGTTTATCGAGTGGTGCAAGCAGGGTGAACTCCGTTCCGCTGGTCTGCCGGACGAAGACGGGCTTTATGACATGGTGATGAAGTACTCCGCCCGCCGCGGTCTGATCGACAGCCCCGAGGCGTACATGTGGGAAAGCAACGCCGCATACTGGATGGTCACTGGCCTGTACAGCACGATGCGCGCCAACAATCTCTCCGAGCCTGAGCTGCGTGCAAAGTGCCGCGCCGAGCTTCGCAAAATGGCGTCGCGCATCGAGTCGGGCGAAGAAATTCCGCCACCGCGCGCGCAGCTGGAAAAGCTCTACATGCCAACAGCCAGCGAAAAGGCCCTGGACAACGTTGCCCGGCTGAAGGCTCTCGTCAGTAAAGGGAGAACGTCATGAGCGAAAGCATCAGAAGCAGCTTCGAACGGTTTTACCACAGCGTTCACGGCGACAAGCACAGCATGACCCGATCGCACCTCGGCTATCAGGATGAGACTGTCGATCGTGCTTTTTTCTTCTGACTGGCCGGACGGGAAGGAGTGAGGGCATGACGCAGGTAACGCAGCTGATTATCCGACCTTCGCAGGACCATACGCGCAACCTGTTGCTGGCGATCATCGATGTTGCCCGGAAGCAACCGGCTTCGAACGAAACGCTGACGCATATCCGCATGCTGGCCTCAGAAGCTGTTGACCTGATGGGCAGCCAGTCACCTGATGATGCGGCGCCAGCCGGGAGCAGCAAGCAAGTCACCATTTCAAAGCGCGATTACCGGCAGATCTGCAACGCCTACATCAACGCCGTAAACGCCCAGCAGCAGCTCCTCATGGTTCATCGGGGTGACAAACCGTTTTCAGATGCAGCCGTAGGGCGCCTGGAAGATGCGTTTCACGTAATTATTCAGCAACTGAAGGAGGTTGTTGATGGAGATACCGAAGGACGGCATAAGGCTTCATAGGTCGAACTTCAACGCCATCGGGCAACAAATCCTCCCCATGCTCGACTCTGGCGAAACCTACCGGCTGATCATCAAGCCGTGGCGCGAGAAGCGCAGCCTCAACCAAAACGCCTTATCCCACATGTGGTACAGCGAAATCAGCGACTGGCTCATCCGGCGCGGCAAAGACTTTGCCTCTCCTGAATGGGTGAAAGACGCGATGAAGCACACCTATCTCGGCTACGTAGAGCGCGAGATGGTCGATGTGGTGACAGGGGAAACGACAGTGATCCGTTCGCTACGGCATACCTCAGACCTCGACACCGGCGACATGCATTTCTACCTCACTCAGGTGGAAGGCTGGGCGCTGAGCCTCGGCTGCAAACTGACGGTGCCGGCCGACAGCGAATACATGAATCTGAAGGAAAAACAAAATGGGTAGACGAAGCACCTGGACACAGCAGGAACTTGAATACGTCGAGCGCGTGGCCGGAAAGGTCCCGGCGCCTGTTATCGCCAGGGCGATCAACAAACCACTCAGCACGCTGAAAACCAAAGCCAACGTGATGGGACTCGGGTTACGCGTACCGAAGCGCATACTCGAAAAGCACTGGCCTGAGTATCTGAGAAAAAACGGGGGTAGCCATGCGGCAAACCTGGTTCACTCATGACCCCGTTGATTCCGACACCGCCAACGAACTCCTTTCACGCTACGCCGCCCGCAACATACAGACCCAAAAGACACTCGCCACCGATCCACGCCTCTGGCTGGTCAGCGCGCTGCTGCCTGAGGGAAACCGCGAACCACGGAGAGACACAACCTATGAGCACAAATGCTGGGCGTAAGCGCTGCTGTAGCTGCAACACCGTGCTGACCAGTGAGGATAAGTACCGATTCGGGGTGAACTGTGAAATCTGCGAAGAAGACACCTGGTATTACGAGCACGTCGACTATGTCCCGTTCCACGCCCTCTGGCGATACGTCTGTTATCAGCTGCGCTGGTTGCGGTTTGGCATTGCCGCCGGACTGGGTGTATGCCTGCGCCCACTGCTGCGCCGGCTGGATGCAAGACGACAACTTCAGAATGCACGGAGGGGCCGATGAGTAAATTACGCAAAGAAGCGCGGGGCAGGGAATGTCAAGTGAGGCTTCCAGGCATATGCAATGGCAACTCGGAAACAGTCGTTCTCGCGCATTACCGGATGGTCGGCATTTGCGGCACAGGAATGAAGCCTGACGACCTTTTCGCCGCTTGGGCATGCTCATCCTGTCATGACGAGATAGACCGGCGTACGCGTCGCTGTGAAGTGACTGAGGCTCGCATCGCACATCTCGAAGGCGTCATCAGGACGCAGGATGCTTTGCTCAGAGAGGGGAAGCTAAGGCGATGAATGAATACAGGCTCGAATTACCCTGGCCGCCCGGAAACAATCATCTCTTCTCAGTGTTCCGCGGACGAAAGATAAAAAGCAAGAAGGGAAGGGAATACACCGCAGCAGTAACCAGACAAATCACCGAAGCAAATCAGCAATACCAACTGGCCGGCAGGCTAAAAGTAAAAATCCTCGCATATCCACCTACACGCGCCCGGCGTGACCTCGACAACCTATTCAAAGCCCCTCTTGACTCGCTCACCCATGCAGGCGTCATCGCTGACGACAGCCTCATTGATGACGTGCGCATGGTGCGCTGTGAAGTGGTTAAGGGCGGCAGGCTGGAAATCATAATCACAGAGATGGAGGCAGCATGAAATGCAAAGTCGATGGTTGTGACCGTGAAAGCGACTACATCTCGCAACAGGTCTGCCAGAAGCACTATTTCCGCATGCTGAGATACGGTACTTACGAATTAACCACAGTAGGAAAGCGTAGTTTTCGTTCTCAAAACTCCAAAGGCTATCAGATGCTTCACATTCCAGATCATCCATTAGCTATGGCAAACGGTTCAGTCTATGAACACCGTAAAGTGGTTTATGACCGATACGGAGCAAACCTTCCCCCGTGTGAGAAATGTGGTAAAGCCGTTACCTGGAAGACTACACATATCGATCATAAGGATGAGGTCGTTCACCACAATGAACCAGATAATCTCAGGGTACTTTGCCGGGCATGCAACGTTATGCGTTCTCGTGTGCATATTCCCCAGCATACGGTTAAAGGGAGACATTCGGTGACTTACAATGGTGAGACTAAAACACCAACTGAATGGTCCAGAGATTCACGTGTTCGGGTATCTCATTCCACGATCGTCAGGCGTTTAAAAAGCGGAATGACTGCTGAAGAAGCCTTATTTTCTGAAAAGGTTACTCACCGATCTGTTAAAGCAAAAAATCGACAGCCAACTTACGGCGAGTATCAGGGACCGAGAAAGGAGAGCAGAGCATGAGCTTAGAAGCGACAGCCAGGTACCATTACGCGAAGACCCAGAACTTCAGCGGCATGGCACCCCAAACATCACCAGACACGCTTACAGGCACTGATTACATCGCAGCTATGGGTATGACCATGTCCCGCGCCGCTATGGGTTACTGCGCGTTTATGGGGAAGATTGGAGTAAGCGAGAACGACGCCCGACGCGCCGTATCCCTGTTAACTGATTTTGCACTGCAGACCTGCGATCGGGTTGCCGCCCTTCGCAAGCTTGAAGCAGATATTAAACCAGCTGTGATGCAAGTGCTCGCAACTTACGCCTACCTCGATTACTGCCGCAGCGCCGCCAGCGTGAAGCCGTGCGAGTGCTGCAACGCCACCGGCTTTATCGCTGCGGAAGTCGTGACGATGAAGTCGATGTTGTCCGGCGCCGGTCGCCGCGAGGTCCGCGAGCAGGTAAGGGTGCGCTGCAAAACCTGTGCGGGAAAAGGTGTCGTATCGTCGGCGTGCCGGGACTGCAACGGGCGAGGGCGCGCTGTGATGCGTAAAGAGTCAGAGCGGCAGGGCGTGCCGGTAATGGGCGACTGTAAGCAGTGCAGCGGAAGAGGGTTTGAACGCATTCCTTCAACAGCAGCATATCGCGCAATCAGCAGCATTACCGATTCAATCAGCCTGGCTACGTGGGAGAAGAGCGGCAAGCAGTTTTATGAAACGCTGATTGGCAAGCTTGAGACGGAAGAGTCGTGGGCAAATGCGGCATTGAATAAAGTGACTGCATAGAGCTTAACAAAATAGCCTGTTATTTTATCGCAAGCTATTTACTTTTCCGGAACTCAGGGATATAGTTCCAAACAGTGAAAGCTACGTCTTGTTGTTGAGCGGCAATAAAATAAAAGCCCTGCGGTTAATTCCGTAGGGCTTTTTTATTGTTATCAATCACAGAAATTTAAAAATCAAAGCGTCGTGTTTAACGAGATTCATAGTGAAGAGTTATTTTTTGGCTGTGAATTTTTTAGTAACTACTGTGGTACCTATTGTCAGTGCAATTCCTCCAATAGTTCTAGCAAGTGACCCAGCGTTTTCGGCTAAGGATTTTGTGCACCCCGGACACAGTTCTTCATCGTATGTCTTACCACCCTTAGCATAATCATCGCAACCTGGAGTTCTGCAGGCATAAAGAATCCCATCACAGTTAGGGCACTGACATTTATCTCGGCGAATGGTGTTTTCTTCGATGATTGCAGGGTTAACGACTGCGCGGCAGTGACCGCAAATTCCTTCATGTTTAGTTGCCATGGCTATTCCTCGCTGGGTTTGAATAGCGCAGTTATCGGCACAAAACGCATGTTGTTTAATCGAAAAAATTTATGGGTTCGCTTCGGCGGGCCCTTTCTGTTTTCGCTCCTGCCAAAAACTGCACACTTCGGTTTAGCGACCTGTGGCATAGGGCGATTTTTATCCATAAAAAAAATCCGCACTAAGGCGGATTCTTCAACTTTGACTACGCAACGGCAGGGCGGTTCTTTTTTCTCTCGACAAGATTAAAGCTAACCGGGCTTGCTCAGTTCAGAAAGTAGACAATTCCTAATTGAGCCAGCTCCCTCACCGAGGGGGTCACATGAGTATCGATATGAGCAAACTGGCTTCAGGCGCAGCGTATGGCGCGTCAGCCGGGACGATTGCCAACGGTCTTCTGACCCGGCTTAGTCCCGATGAGTGGAGCGCTGTAGGCGTCCTGGCCGGTATTCTGGTCGCCCTGCTAACGCTCGGCATCAACTGGTATTACAAACGCAAAGCCACACTGGCGCAGATTAAAGCGCTTCAGCGCTGGCCCACCGCACCCGGCCTCACAGAGGAATAACCTATGGCAATGTCAAACTCACTGCGGAACAAGCTGATCGCTGCCGCAGGTGGCGGAGCCATGCTTATCGCTACGGTATTCCTTGGCGGTAAGGACGGTGTGGAAGGCCGCGTGTATGAGCCTTACAAAGATGTTGCCGGAGTATGGACGGTCTGTGATGGTCACACCGGAACCGACATCATCAAAGGCAAGAAATACACCGACCGCGAATGCGATCGGCTCCTGTGGAATGACCTGCAGCCGGTAAAGAAGACGGTAGATGGTCTGGTCAAAGTGCCGCTGAATGAATATCAGCGCGCTGCGCTTTACAGCTTCACCTACAACGTTGGCTCAGGCTCATTCTCTAAATCGACACTGCTGAAGAAGCTGAACGCAGGCGATCAGGATGGTGCTTGTGAAGAGCTGCGCCGTTGGGTATATGCCGGTGGCATGAAGTTTCGTGGCCTGATGAACCGCCGCGACATGGAGCGATCAATGTGCCTGGCGGAGAGCGCCGATGACCTTAAGCAGAATTAAGTGGGATGCAGTCGCCATCGCGGTTCTGCTCCTGCTGGTCATCGTGCTTTGTGTAGCAGTTAAGTTTCAGTCCTCATCCAAAGCGCTCCTCACTCAGCAGAACGAGCAGCTGAAGCAGGAAAAGACATCGGCCGAGGCGATCACGACTAACGTCCTGAAGGCTACGGCACTCTTTAACGACATCGCCCAGGCAACCCACGATGACAATCAGGCCAGCAATGCAGAAAGCGAGCAAAGGGTGGTTGTCATCCGGGAGGCGCTTAAAGGGGACGGTTGCTCTGTTCAGCTTGTTCCTGCTGCCGCTGTTAACCAGCTGCGCGCGCACAGAGACAAAGTACGTTCAGGTTCCGCCAGTACAAATACCGGTAAGCCTGCTGGCTGACTGCGAAGTGCCGCTCATCCCTGACCCGTTCACATGGGATGACAGTGTAGAGCTGAATGAGCGTCTTCTGAACTCCCTGGCTAACTGCAACAGGGATAAAGCCGCCATTCGACAAATCGAACTGGAACGGCAGAAATGAAAATCCTCGAATGGCTGAAAAGCCTGTTCATCCATCCCAAAGAAGAGAGCACCGAAATGTCAGAGCCACTGAATGACGCAGCAGCCGTTCAACCTGTTGCAGCCACGCCAGTTACCGCTGAGGTAGTCACCCCGGTAGCAGAAGTTAAAGCAGGCGTGCAGGACTTCGAAGCAGCGCTGGCCTTCGTAGAGAGCGGCGTAGCTCAGTTGGGCTCAGCAGCTAAAGATGAGTTGAAGGCACTTGCAAAAAAATACCTGTAGGAATATAGGGCGCATTTAACGTGCGCCCTATTAGCAACAATCAAATTGAAATTATTTTTTTTTCGGACGCTGAAGCAACTAATTTCTGGTAGATAAGAGCCTCGATATTGCCGTCATTCAAATAGTTAAGTTGCTGTTCATCTTCTGGGTGATTGAAGTTAAAGCCACCCTCATAGTGCATGTAACACTTAAGCAAGATAACCTCATCTTCATCATTAATATTTTTGACGAAGAATGTTATTTCGTTCAGCAATGACTTTTCGAAGAATACAAGCCTGTTACGGCTCATGCAGTTGAATTGAAGCTTGGGTATAGCAATCGTCACTAAGTTGCTTTCATCAAGACTGACATGAAAGGCCTTATGTAGAAAGTCACGATCCAACCAATACTTTTCGAGTCTTTCATGAAATTGAAGTGCTGTCCTTTCGAGATAATCGCCGTAGTTAGCAATGGGTGAAGTAATATCCCCAACAGAATTTATGCTCATATAAATTTCCATTTCCAGAGGTGTATAAATGGCACTCACCGACAAACAAGAAATGTTCTGTCGCGAGTACCTCATCGATTTGAACGCCACGCAAGCGGCCATTCGGGCGGGGTACAGCGATAACACTGCCCGCAAGATTGGCAGTGAAAACCTCACAAAACCAGACATTGCGCAACGCATCATTGACCTTAAATCAGAGCGCAATGAAAGGGTAGAGGTAAACGCAGATTACGTACTGCGCCGCCTGGTTGAGATTGACGAAATGGACGTGCTCGACATCTTGAAAGATGACGGTGGCCTGAAAATGGTTCACGAATGGCCGAAGGTCTGGCGCACCACGCTGAGCGGTCTGGATATCCTCACCACGGTCACCAACTTTGATGAAACGACCATGGAGAACATCCTCAAGAAGATTAAGTGGCCGGATAAGGTGAAAAACCTTGAGCTGCTTGGTAAGCACATCAGTGTAATGGCGTTTAAAGAGCAGGCGGCACACGAGCACACAGGCAAGAACGGCGGGCCGATTGAAGTGGCCACGTTGACGAAAGACGAATACAAGGCTGCCCGGCGGGAGATGCTGGAGGATGACGACTGCTGAGCAAAAGAATTATGCACGCCGCTTAGAGTGTGAGGAGGACGGGCTTTACTTCTCCCGCTACTTCTTCAAGCAGCGCACCGGCGGCAAGATGATTGTCGCGCCTCATCACCGGGTCATTCAGCAGACGCTGGACCGTGTGATTGACGGCGAAATAAAACGGCTGATCATCAACGTTCCGCCTGGCTACACCAAAACCGAACTGGCGACAATCAACATGATGGGCCGGGGGCTGGCACTGAACAGCCGCGCCCGCTTCATGCACCTGTCTTACTCGCACAATCTGGCGCTGCTGAACTCCTCTACCGCCCGCACCATGATCAAGTCGAAGGCTTATCAGGCGATGTGGCCCATGGAGTTACGCGACGATGCCGACAGCAAGGCGATGTGGTGGAACGAGCACGGCGGCGGCGTTTACGCTTCTTCAGCTGCTGGTCAGGTTACCGGCTTTCGCGCCGGACACATGGAGCCAGGCTGGCAGGGTGCGCTGCTGATTGATGACCCGGTTAAGCCTGACGATGCCTACAGCGAAACAGTTCGCGGCGGGGTAAACAACCGGTTTAACGAAACCATCAAATCACGTCTGGCCGTTGAAACGACGCCGATGATCGTGATTATGCAGCGCATCCACTATCACGACCTCAGCGGCTACCTGCTGCGCGGTGGCAGCGGGGAGATGTGGCATCACCTGAATCTGCCGGTCATCATCGATAACAGCCTGGCTTACGCTGAGCAGTACCCGGACAACACCCATGCCATACCGATTGAACACGGCCTGCCTGATGGCTGGCTGTGGCCGTTCAAGCACAACGAATCGCACCGTGTCTCGCTGTTCTCTCACCGGCGTACTGCTGAAGCTCAGTACATGCAGAACCCAAAGCGTTTCAACGCCGAGGGCGCGCTGTGGGACGAGGAGGTGATCAGCGCTGCGCATGAGATGCGCATCACCAAAGAGCTGACGCGTACCGTGGTTGCGGTCGATCCGCAGGCTACGAACAGTGAAGAGAGCGACGAGTCAGGCATTGTGGTTGCCAGCGTATACGGGAACGGCGATGAAAGGCAGTACAGCACCGACGCCGACTACAGCGGCAAGTATTCTCCCAACGGCTGGGCAACGCGCGCAATACAGGCTTATCACGATCATAAGGCTGACGCGATCGTGATTGAAACCAACCAGGGAGGCGATATGGCTGAAGATACGCTGGTGAATGCCGGGTTTACTGGCAGGATCATCCGTGTGCACGCCAGTAAGGGCAAATACGCCAGAGCTGAGCCTATATCAGCCCTCTATGCGCAGGGCCGCGTAGCGCATCGCGGCAGCCTCTACACGCTGGAAAATCAGCTGATGGAATATGTTCCGACCACCGCAAAGAAATCACCCGACAGGCTGGACGCAATGGTCTATGCCCTGACCGAGCTAAGAGAACCGCAGATCACCGGCATGTTGGTGCGTAAGCGCTGACGGAGGACAACGTGACACCAGATAAATTGAATGCGCTGTCCGTGGCAATTAACAGCCTGGCGGAGGGGCGCGCTCGTGCATTGTACGGGCAGTATGTTGGCAAATCGGGCAATACCAAACGCCAGCGCATCTATCAGGAGTTTGGCTACCCGAACCATCTGATCTTCGACGACTATTACAACGCCTATGAGCGAAACGCTATCGCGGGTGCCGCAATCAAGCGGATGACCGATGGTTGCTGGGAGGATTACCCTGAAGTGTTTGAGGGTGACAAATCCAAAGACGCCGAGGCTGAGTCCGACTGGGACAAACAGCTGAAGCGGCTTCTAAAACGTTGCTGGAAGCAAATCAAGGATGCCGATCGGCGTAACATGGTTGGCCGGTATTCAGCGCTGCTTATTCAGTTGCGGGACAGTGGCCGATGGGACGAGCCCGCAGATACTACGGTAATTCGCAGAACGGCAGATAAGGCGCTGGTTAAGCTGATCCCGGCATGGGAATCGCAACTAGATGTCAGCGAGTGGGATACCGACCCCGACAGTGAAAGTTTCGGGCAGCCGAAGATGTACAGCTTCACCGAGCTTCCGGTTGAAGGCCAGCAGGGCGGCGCGCCGGCGCGACAGATTAGCATCCATCCTGACCGAGTGATTATCCTCGCTGAAGGTGCTGATGATGGTCTGCTGACCTCTGGCGTACCTCTCCTGCGCCCCGGATACAACAAGCTGCTGGACATTGAGAAGGTATCAGGCGGCAGCTCTGAGGGATTCCTGAAGAATGCCAGCCGGCAGCTTAACTTCGCCTTCAGCGAGAAAACTGACTTCCGCGCGCTGGCTGCAGCCCTTGGCGTTGCGGATGGCGATCTGGCGGACGCGCTTAATGAACAGGTTGTGCGTCTAAACCAGAGCACTGACGCTGCAACGTTTATGCAGGCAGGCACAGCAGAAGTCCTTTCCGTTGCCGCTGCTGACCCGGAGCCGACCTGGCGTACGTCGTTAAGCGAATTCTGCGCAACGCTGCCGATGCCCGTGAAAATTCTTATAGGGCAGATTACAGGAGAGCGGGCATCGTCTGAGGATAATAAAGACTGGGCGAAAACCCGCATGTCTCGCCGGAACGGCTTCCTGTCTGACGTGATTGAAACGCTGGTGCGTCGCTTCTGGACCATAGGTCTTATCGCTCCGGCAGCCAATGATGAAATCACCGTCTCATGGTCTGATCTGCTAGCTCCTTCACAGGCTGACAGAATCGACAACATGGCGAAGATGGCTGATGTCGCCCAGAAAACGCAGCAGGCATTTGGCCGTTCCGCAGTGAAAGAGAACGAGATTCGCGCAGTTGGTGAGCTGCAAACTCTCCCTGAGTATGAGCCTCAGCAACCACCCGATCCGAACAAAGCGCCCACAGGTAAGGACCCGCTGACTGATGACGAAACCACAGCTGATCCGAACGCCGGTAATTCCCCGCAATAAAGCAGACCCGACACAGTCCGCCCGTCCGGTTAACCGGATGTTTCGCGACATCGAGGGGCGCTACTACCGCATCAAGGTGGCGTTTAAGCAGCTATTAGATGAGCGACTAACCGGGCATGAGCGAGCCAGTAACCAGCAATCGCATGCGGTGCACGGAAACGTCATCTACCAGGTGAATGCCGGGGCATATATCTACGACATGACGGCTACACAACTGGCCGACCTGCTGCAGCGCATGCAGATCATTCTGGATGATGCATTGCTTGAGGGGGGCAGCAACAACCTCTGGGCGCTGAGCTACGTGGCTGATGAATATGAGCGCGGTACACATCAGGCATTCACAAACCTGTCTGTTCAGTCTCCGATATATGAGCAACAAACCACACTCCAGCAGCTTCTAAGCTCTCCGGCTTACCAGAATCAGATCGCGGCGGCTTACGTCTCCACTTACAGCGACTGGCGACTGGAGTCGGACAGGGCGCGCGGTGATCTGGCGAATGTGATTTCCGACGCGGTAGGGCGAGGGATTAACCCGCGCGAGACAGCTCGGGTTATCAGTCAGCGGCTGGATGTCTCGATGGTCAGAGCCAAAAACATGGCACAGACAGAGCAGGTGGGCGCGCTACGTGAGGCGCAATGGAATGAAACAGAATGGTCAAAAGAGCGGCTTGGCCTGAATACCGCCCTGTTGCATCTTTCTGCACTAAAGCCAACCACACGAACCAGCCACGCTTTCTGGCATGGGAAGACGCGTACGGTTGAGGAAGTTCGTGAATGGTACAGCCGTGATGGCAACCGCTTTCACTGCTACTGCAGCCAGATACCGGTCATTCTTGATGACGATGGCAAGATCGTTAACGTGGGCATGGTAGAGAGGCTCACGAAAGAACGCCAAGAGTGGCTACAGGCCGCATAACTAATCATCCCATGAGGACACAGCATGAAGCGCAATCGCGTTAACGTGCTGACCGTCGTCAACTCCGCTTCAAACATCACTACCGAAACCATCGACGGCAAGCCACATATCGTGGTTCGCGGCATCACGCCCGTTGTCGACGACATCGTGATGAACCGGAAGTTGTACCCGGCAGCAGAAATTGAGAAGGCGTTTAACACGCTGGAGCGCAACCCGATGCCGCTGGGGCACCCCAAAGTGGACGGCAAGCATGTTTCGGCGCGCGATGTTCGCGCAGTCAACAACTACCACGTTGGCGCCTGGCTTCAAAACGTCAGCCATACAGACGGCAAAGTGACGGGCGACATGTACGTTGACCGCCGCTATGCCGAATCCAGCGAGAAGGGTAAGCGCCTTATTAACCGCCTGGATGAAATGGCAGCCGGCACTAACTCCGACCCGATCCATATTTCTACCGGCCTGCTTTATTCCGGCATCGCCGCTAACGGCGAGTCGAAGGGCAAAAAGTACAACGAGATCGCCACCAACATGATGTTCGACCATGTTGCGGTGCTTCTCGATGAGCCGGGCGCAGGTACGCCAGATGAAGGCGTTGGCATCTTCGTTAACTCTGAAGGCGAAGAGCAGGAGTTAGAAGTGGTCAACCTGGCAGAATCCGAGACACCCGATCCGGCTTTACCGCAGGACCCCGCACTTAAAACACTTTTCAACCAGCTAAAGGCGTTTTTCAGCGCCAACAGCAATTCCGTCAAAGAGGAAGCAAACCCGATGAAAGAACTCATCACCAATGCGCTGAAAGCGAAAGGTATCGACGTTGAAGGTAAGTCCGATGCTGAGCTGATGGACGCTTACAACCAGATGGCAGCTGATGACGCTAAGGCGAAAGCCGAAGCCGAAGAAAAAGCCAAGAAAGAGAAGGAAGAGGCTGACAAAAAAGCCAAAGAGACGGCAGCGAACAGCGAGCAGGCCCCGGCGTGGTTCAAGCCGTTTGCCGACAAACTGACCACCATTGAAAGCGGTTTGGCGGTTAACGCCGACAAAGAAAAGGGCGAAAAGCGCAATGCCGTGAAAGCCAAGTTTGGCTTAGGCGATCTGGCCGTCAACGCCCTCGACGGTGCAGCACTGGATGGCCTGTATGCCCAGTGCCAGACCACTACCGGCCTCAACGGTTCTTTCCGTCAGGTCAACTCTAACCAGTCCCTCAGCGAAATGCCGGAGTAAAAAATGGCTAAAGATGGAAAGCATGTAATTCACGCTGGCGGCGTGTTCCCTAATCCGCTGCTTAATCGTGAGGGCGCAGCAGCAGCTGCCACTGCCCCCGGCACTATTGGCTTCTTCGATGCTGCCAAGTTCACTGCATCAGTGGCTGGCGCTGAGTCGGCAATTCTGTATGTGGCAAACATGGATTACCTGCGCTGCATGGGCGTGGATGACGCCATTGCTGCTGGTGAGAACGTTGTTGCCATTCAGCCGCTTCCGGGCCTGTTCCTGAATGTCCGTGCTGCGGCCGGCACATACAAAAAAGGCCAGCCGGTTGCCGTGGCTAATGGCCGCATCACTGCAGTTGCCGCTGATGCCGCTGTATTCGCTTATGTCGAAGAAGATAAACCAGTCACTGCGGTGGCGGGCGATCTGATTCGCGTTGTGTTCAAGTAAGGAGCACCTGAATGTTTGTATTTTCCCGTTCCATTGGCGAGC
>Ga0157363_1003760_pt1 | contig 13806 bp, 4 predicted proteins | sample AttsexASBM1_FD_111477 | JGI IMG/M metagenome (GOLD analysis project Ga0157363, IMG submission 111477) | Fungus gardens microbial communities from leaf cutter ant in Ribeirão Preto, State of São Paulo, Brazil - Atta sexdens ASBM1 | ecosystem: Host-associated > Fungi > Mycelium > Unclassified ...
TAGGAAACTTTCTTATTGTATCATATTTTTCTGAAATTATTGTTCAGACAAGTTACTTCGATCAAAAAAATCTGTGCTGTTTTTTTATCTTATCGAATTTTTGATTGATATAAAATTTTAGAATAACATCTTTGAAATATATATGTCAGAAAAAAATGTTCTATAATTATGTAAAACTTTTTTCCTCTAGGCATGTATGTTTTCCTAAGAGAATGAATTTATTCTCAAACTGTAAAAGCATTATTACTCCTTGATTTTTTCTTTTCTATCTAATATTTCTTTCGAAATTCTAATGATTTAGATTTAATTTGAAAATCTTATGACGAGATTAAAAAAGATCCATATCCTCCTTATTCAAACTTTCTCTTAGTCTCTAATTGTGCAGCCTACGTGATATATGAGTGTGAGATCTTTGATATATATATATATAACTAACTGATATAATAAGAATCAGCATTTCTCTGAAACTTGAATTTAATACATTCTCTTTCATTTGTACATACATTCTAGTCTGTTATATATTTCAATATCAGAATGCCAGAAATCTATTGAAAACGATATGTCTAATTTTTTAACAAAGATTGAAATATATCATATCACAAATTTATATTGGACGTAAAATATCTGTTGAACAGAATATCAATCGTTTATAAACGTTTACAAACGTTCTCACAATTTGTTATGAATCTATAAATTTGATATGAGTTCATAAGATTGCATACAACATGTTACATTCTTGAATGTAAGATATATTCAATCTTGAATGCATGATTTATACATTTAAGCATAATTCATTCAATTTACTATACTTGTACTATATTTGTATATAGTGTGTGTGTATAATTATATATATATTTATACATATAAAAGGTATTTTATGTGTAAATACATACATATGTAAATATTACATACATATGTAATAGATATATAAATCGCTGTCATCTTCTGAAAGTACAAAAACATAGATACAAGATTTTCATTACACGGTTATTACTAAATAAGTAACTGTGATACTTATTTTACTTCTGTATTTTCTTATATTTCAGATCTCTGATATCCTATAAAATGCTATGTCATCTTCCAAAAGTACAAAACATGAATAGATGAACTGATGAAAGATTTTCATCAGTTATTGTGATTTTACTTTTGTATTTTCTTGTATTTCAAATCTGTTTTCTACATATGCCCATTAATTTGACTTAAGGAAAGCTCTATTTTGTGCAATATATTTTGTACATGTGAGGTAATATGAAATATTAAACTGTGTGATTTGTAAAATTAATCTTTATACACACACACACACACACACACACACACACACACACACACACACACACAAACACACATGAAGATTATTTTTCATAAATATACATATATGTATACATACATACAGTTATACAAAAAAGAAAATAATTTTCGAAAAACTGAAGATAATGAAGATTGATAAATATATAAAATCCAAACCGTCAAATTTGACTATAATATAGCAAGGATACTCAGAAATTTGGAATTCAATTCCAAGTTTCAAATTGATGCTTAATTTTTATTCGCTCAAATGTACCAATTTCGGTACGTTAATATAAAAACTTTCGATATATTTAATCTTAGTTTTCTTTATTAGTAAAAAAGATATAATATCCATGTGTTATTATTTCTACAAATAATATTTACAATTTTTTCTAAAAATAGATATGTTCATTTTGTGTTGATGTACAATTCCCATTTTATTTAAAAAAGAAATTTTCGAAATATGATAAATATAAAATGACACGTAAATAGCTAAGTTTAAATATATTAACATTGTACAAAAATAATTATATGTAATTATAGCATTTTTATCTAAAATAAAATTATTTTGTAATGAAAATATGTATAATCAATTATATAAATCGAAACGGATTCCTTTACGTAAACATATGTCCCATGTTATTTTTTTACAGAATCTTATATTGACAATTATTTATAATAACATAATAAAAAGCCATTTTATACAATGCGGAGAATCAGTTTTATTATCGACAATATGGGAATGTACAACGTCAAGCATTGTTATTAATGTAAAATATTTTATCATAGATCTCTCCATATTTCTTACAGGGAAATAATGTAATACTGCTAACGTTATTTGTATGTAACGTTATTTGTATAATCATTTTTTTATTTATATAATATCTTTAAATTTGTAACTTTTAATTTGTGTAAAACATTTGAGATGTGATAAAATATCTCCATTTTATTTTAATAATATGAGTGTATGTGTTGTTTGTGTGTGCGTGCGTGTGCATGAATGTGTATGTGTATATTTGTGTCTAAATATATTATACAAAACTATTATATTACATAATACAAAACTATGTTCTTTCTTTTTTATGTGGATAACAAAATTAATTTTTAAATGTTTATCAATTTTATTGCACGGAAAAAAGATGTATTTCTAATCGTTTACTTTTTTACAATCGGGCATTACAAAACAAATAAATGTATAAATACTGTTTCTTGACAAGATTTGAAATTCTCAATTATCTATATTATTTTGCTATTGGAACATTTATAACAGATATATAATTGTATATTCGATATTTATACATGGGAGATTTTCTTTATATACCAAATTAGGTTTTATGATTTTATCAATTTTTTATAATTATTTTTGAATATAAATATACCAAATAAATAATTTCATTATATGACTATTCGTTCGCAGGTATTTAATTTTTTTATCGTTTTCATAGTAAAAATTTTAAATTATATTCGCGTATAATACATTATTATTATTGCGCGTGAGCGAGTTTTTTGTTATTTTTATTAATTATAATTTTACGTTATTACTCTCTCAAGAAACAAACATGTTATTAGGTACTAAAGGCACTTAGTTTCCACGGTTTTTTTGCTTAAAAAATTCATTTCTCGATATCAAAAACAAAAAATACATCGATCAAAGTATTTGTCCTCGCTAGCTATATATTTTTTCCATCTTTGTGGTAATAAATGAATTCCGTGACGATAGAATGGTCTTTTGAAGCAATCGTTTTATTTTCGCACATCCTCGTAATTTCTGAAGTGTGTATCCATCAAGTCGTGCTGCATCGGAACAAGTAATAGTCTGAAGGAACTAAGTCTGGTGAATACACAGGGTGCGGGAGAACTTCCCACTTGAACTGCATCAGTGTTTCCTTAACGGTACCTATTTTCCTTCCTTTTGAATCTCTTTCATATAGACATTTGGAAAACAGCGGAGTAATATTTAATGCTGCAGACAATTCTTGGAGCGTTTGAGCTGAGTTTTCCAATAATACTTGCAATTCGGTGCAAGTATTATTTTCAAACTTTTTCGGTTGATCTGAGCGTTGTTTATCATTCATATCATAATCATCACTCTTAAATCGTTGAAATCATTCTTGGCATGTTCTTTCCGTTGGAACATAATTGTCATAAGTTTCGATAAGTTTTAATTTATGAGCTGCAGCTGCAGTTTTTTTGAAATCAAAGTAATGAAGTATATGTCGAAAAATCAATTTATCATGTTCCATGTTTAATAATAAAAAAAATGACACTGTTCGCTTAAATGAATCTTTTCACATTGAATTTTATTAACAAATGTCTAACCTCTAAAATGCAGCCAGCTTCAGATGTCAAACTAAATTACACTTACTAGCGTCATCTAAATGTGAACCGCGGAAATTAAATTTAGTACCTAAGAACGCTAGAGATCTCATGTTAGATGTAATAATTAAACTTTAAAAAGTCTTTCAAAAAGTCGAGATAAAATTATTTTATATCGTGCTTATACATATAATCTCGGCACGAGATTATTAGAGAAAAAGAGTTTAAAGAGAAAGACGCATACGCGCGAAGAAAATTGTATAAAATTGAGATTACCAACGTATAAAGAAGTTAACTCTCCAAAAATCAAACTGATTATAGCTCGCTAACGTGCGTACATTAGATTTATTAATGTCATCTATATATCATACCGTCTCCTATTTCTGTTATAAATTTAATACAGATCCTGATATATAAAACCTTGAATAACAAGAACCTTCACAATGTTGCACTACACTATTTAATTCATCGTCGGCGAAGGCGGACCGTCCCCATGTGAACCCTGCAAATAAAGTATGCTCAAAATACGTCTTCAAGTTTCCATCAATAATGCACAATCGACGCACACTCACGGGCTCATTGTTGCTCTTGTTGATAACATTCCTGGTCGAATATCGTAAAGATCTCGGTCTAAATGCGTACAGAAGAGCGATGAAGCCAATAATTAAGCAAGTAAAGAGGAAGTCTGAACATTCCCGAACATTCGTCTGCGGCCCTGGAACTAAAAAAAGAGAAACATTTACTTTTTCTTTTTTAATAATTAATTGTAATTTAGTATTATATCTAACACATAATTCACGTATCTTAAATTATTAAACTTTTGTTTTCAGTTCTGCAAAGAAAACGGACTTAAACTAAAGTTAAACTTAATTGGCTATGTTGATGAAACTGACTGTAGAAAACAATTCGAATAGTATATTAAATATTAAATATTAATTAGAAGTATTTAGTAGCAAATAGTGAATACCTACATCTCGACATACTGAAGCACTCAGTATCCGAACAATAATCCTGAGATTGTCGTAACTGGAACAGTAAAATGCAATTTGTGGAAAAATTAATATGCAAAATACACGCAGTGAAACAAGTAACTATATTTGCTATAGATGTTCGTCGCTGAATGTAAGTGCGATAAATATATAAAAAAAAATATAACAATTATTGATTATATTAATTACTATTAATGTGAAAATTGGATTTGACCTTTGTGTGAGTGTATGCCTTTACATATATACACAATACACAGTACACAATACATACATATATATATATATATATATATATATATATATATATACATCAATACATTTATGTGTCTCGTAAAAGTCATGTTCATACTTTATGCATACTTTTTTCGCAAGATTTTTTAACATTTTAACAAGAATTATTCGTTACGGAATGTATACTTAAAAACGAATTTATTCAGAAGCGAACAGATCTTCTTTTTTACATTCGAATCTTTATAATTCGACGTCCTCATGTTTGATTTGTGTAATGTATCATGCATCGGCAATCGACTTACGTAATTGAAACATTTTTACGTAACCGCGTGGCGCAATGAATTTCTGCCAGCTAAACAGAAGAGGTCATTGCGTTACAGGTCGTCCAAGAAACCTCGTTTATTGTTCGGCCTAAAGAGACCTAAACGCGAAAAAAAAAAAGGAAAAGGAGATGCATCTTTCGTCGCCATCCATTATCCGACCACGATCTTATCGCAACATATCAATCTGACGAACTCATATTTTTTTTTATTTATTTTTTATTTATTTTCTCTCTTATATTACTTACGATAGAAAGCAGATGTTGCACGGACATGTGATTCCACATGCATTCGCAGGGGTCGAATCCTTCGTCGCTCATCGTGATAGATGGGTGACCTTCTGCAAAATCTGCCGCTGCACATGACAATTAAAAAATTATCTCGATTATTGGAATTATTAGATACGTCAATGTTTCTTTTTCACCGCAAGCGCAATCTACATTTTTCCGTCGTGCGTTCCGGCTTTTTGCCATCGATAATCTGCGAAACGTATAACTTATTTCTTATTTATGGTCGGTTACTTTTATAAACGGAGCAATATACTGACATCGTAAAAAAAAAAGAAGAGAGACTCACCAACAAACAATACACTTTAGCAATTCTTTATAAATTTGATACGCGTGATTACATGAATAATTTAGCGCAGAATTTCAGAGAATTACATATAAGTATACATTTATAGCGCAAATAAATAAATTATCTTGATTAATTTTTCTATATATTTAATAGTGAACGTTAGAATATTAATTGATTAAAAACGAGTTTAGATTCGAAGTAACAAGACGTATTTTTATATTTGTTCCAAAAAGCTAAACTAAAATGTATTATCAATTGTCGTATTTTCAAAGATGTCTTGTATAAAACGGTGCAATTACTCGCATGTGAACGAGGTGGATATAATATCTGCCTTCTTATCTGGCTTGATACGATATACGCGACTATACATTAGAAGATATCTCACGAATGCGACATAAATGTTGCGAACTTATGCAGTGTAAATTATCGATGGAATTATTAGGTTGGAGTACCGTTTATCGTGCACGTGGATGAGCTACACGTTTTAAATATGTAAAACTTATTTCTTCCAACGACAGAGATACTACGTTACTTCGTTTTTGAGCTCGAGAATACATTTATTAATTTAATGACTTATATGTTTATTTATACGACTTATGTTATATATTATGTTTATTTACTCAATATATTGACTTTCACGTCATCCATGTCTGGTAACACAAGTTTCTGCGAAAGTTCTGTCACCCATTGTGTTTTAGTTATAAATTAAGAATAATTTTTAATCATTTACTAAATATTTAAGTCATTAAAGAAACAATATAAATTATAATAACGTAATGTACTTCATTGTCTTAATTGTCTTAAAAAAACAATAGTACTTAATGTAATAAATAACAACATATTAAACTCAATATACCCTGAAATCAGCTTGATAGTCAATGTAATGATAATTTGCTTAAATATTTAAAATAATATCTTCGCATGAAAGAGAAGTAGAACATTCGTTTGATTGTCGCAGAAAAGTCGAATTTGAATATTCCTTATTTTTAAACAGGATGTTGCGAACAAGTTCAAACTCGCAATAACAAAATATATATATATTCGTTAAAACACGTCCAAGTTAAAATTATTACTGTATTATTGATTTTCACAGCTTCAAGGACATTGCATATAACGCGAACGAATTATTCTCTTTTCTAGAAATTTAATATATTTGACTTTTAGTTAAATTTATTATAATATAAATTGTTTATTTTATTTTTAATACATATTTTTAATACAATGTACATGTTATTACATTATGAATTTAAAAAAATATATATAAGATAAAATATTGCTATTAAGTGGCATATAAACTTATCTTAAAAGTTTAAAAAGTTTAGAAAGTTCATAGAGAATGCGAATGTTGTGAGATTAGTCGAAGGAAGTCGTAAATCGCGGAAAAATATTAAAGAAATGTAGATACTCTCAATGAGAAAATCATCGATAGTTACATGAATTACTGCGATACGCAACATTAATTTACAGCACGCGTTAGAACTACAATAAAGAAACGATTCATGGTACTGATGTTCTAATCCTATAGCAAACGTTGAATTGAGATTCGTTAAATAAACACTCGTTAATAACTCCGTTTATACTTATTTTTTTAAAAACGTAAACTTAATCTCGATTTAACTTACTGTTTATCTAGTTTTAAATATTAGAAAAAAATAAAGAATGAATTAACCTGAGATTAAAATAAATTTACATTGGTAGAAATGAATATTAACAAATTAAATGACACAACGCAAAATATGGAAATTAGATTCCTGTTATTCGAGCATCGTCAGAAAGACAGAATTCTTTCAAGTAAATCATTTACGCAATGCGGCTGTTGCAACAATATTTTCGCGTGTATATCGAGCGAACGATCCGCAATCGGAATTTTTCTCATCTCCACGTGCATCACGCTGTCACAGTTCCCGGAAAGTTAAACAGTAAGTTTACGGGAACTTATTACAGTTCTTGAAACTAAATAACAATAGGTCTATTCGAGTTTCTTGTACTTTTTGCATTCGGCATCTTCACAATCTCTTTCGAAATTCCGAATATATATATTTATTAAATTTCATGATTAATTTATTAAGACATTTTTTTACTTATCTATCAATTTTATAGGTAAAACTTTTGACTCGTAGCCCTTTTTCTTTTTTAAATTATTAACTTTTTTAAATTATTGAGCCATTATACTATATATGATATAATATATATTTATCTCTCTCTCCTTATAAGGAAAAAGGCTTTTGGAGATTTTAAGCAACGCAAACAGATTTAATATTACAAAAATGAGCAAATTTATTAGAATCTTTATATATAACTTTACTTACTTTGGTCATCTAGTGAATTGCTTACTTTTGTAATTTTCACCTCTCAATAAGAATCGTAATTAGTAAAAGCTAGAAACACATAAAAAATATAAGGCAATAAGATTTAAGCAATAAGCGAATCGGCAATCACAGTAGAGAACGTAAAGTAGTTCTATGATTGTCCGATTCGATTATTGTTTATGTTTTTATGTGTTTCTGGTTTAAATCTCCAGTTGCTTGTGCACTTTTTGCACTCAGCATCTTCGCTTTCTCCTTTCGATCTCAACGAGTCCGAATATAAGTGCAAAACTTCTGAAGGTTCCAAGTAACGGAAAACAAACATGAGTTATTCCATTTGATGCTCACAGCGCTCTTGGAATTAAGGCGAGTTTTTTTTTTTAATTCATCGATTGATCAATCGCAATGTGCAAATGCAGCTTTTACAGAACAAAGTTGCATTTGCGTATAATTTTTGTATAATGCGAGTTGATGAATTAAAAAACTCGCTTTTACTTCGTTCTTCTTATCAAGTGTTAAATAAGGATAAGTGATGTTCTATGCGCTGTGAGCGCCAAATAGAACACAGTTATCACAATCATAGCGATACGCGGAGCGAGAAGGGAGAGGATTAGCAGCTGTGGGCCGCGAGAATCGCGATTTTCTGCGCGGCTCGCCTCGTTTCCGCGTTTTCTCCGCACGAGAGATCGATGATATCCCCACAACGATTTGTGGACGACGAGAGAGAAGTATAGCTCCATCGTTCACGTCCGTATGGTATGACACGAATGCGTCGCGACGGACGGCGCGAAAGCGCCGTTGAACGGGAAGTCGCGGGATGACAAGCGTCGCGACTTATCGCATCGACACTATCGCGCGCGAAACGGGAAAAAAACAAGAAGAAAAAAAGTGAAAAAGACGCGACCCAAATGAACGATCGATGACGGATCGTCGTCAATGGAGGGACGAAAGTATCCGTCGAAAGATGCACGTTACTCACCGTCGTCGATCGAGAAAAATGGGAATGAACGGAAGAACTGGATTACCACTGTGTGACGCAGCTTGACAGCTTCAGGCGACTTGGACGACTTATGCTCGGCCCATTCCAACCATTACAATCGTCGCTGGTCGTCGCCTTCGCTCGTGTAATACGTTCGCAACCGTGCCTTCGTGACCTCGTGGGATTGGCGCAAGACTGGCCAATCGACGAGAACGGCGCGATATTTTCAAACCCGTGTTCGAAGACGGTAGATAAATTGTTATTTGGAAAATTTCGACCTAAGAAGAAACCTAGAGACATTTTTTCAATTTTTTTTTAAATGAAAACAAAATTTGAAGTAAAAGTTTGATTATTCTCTTTTTACAGTACGAAAAATAATCTATAATTATTATTATACGTACCTAGCAATGTGATTCATAATCTTGGCGTTTTTAATTATTATGTAAAAAAATTGCAACCTTGTTGCGTGATGCAAAAAGAATGGCATTCTATTTTTTAATAGGAGTTTGATTATTCTTTGCTTTATAGACTTTACAGCATAAAAGATAATTTATAAAACATAATTATGCGCATGACGTATGTTTTGCAAGTTGACGATATAGCGAATTTTACAGCTATTGTGTTAAATAATTTGTATATGTATAGTAAAGAACAATTTCTTGAACTTGAAAGGATTAATTAATCTGAATTTTTTCGAAAGAATTAAAGTGTTGTTTTTTTATTTTGCATTTTTTAATTGTATGTTGTATTGCAAAAATAATATTATTTTATGCATGTCTTTTGATAATTATGAATATTGTGATTGATGATCAGATTGATTTTTCTAATGAGACATTGTCCAAGATTTTTTATATAAGAATATATAAACATGTATAAACTTATATAACTTACATAAAAATATATATATAATATATATATAAAATATATATATAAAATATATATGTCCATATAAAATTAATTAATAATTAATTTGTAAAAAGTAATTATGAGAAGACAAAAAATAATTAAAGGGATAATTTGCTCATTGCTTCTTTTATAAAAAAATCAAGTTTGCAAAAGTGAGAAAAAATTGCCCAAATATAATTATTTACATGATTAAAAAAAATATATATATATATATATATATATATGGGCAATTTTTTCTCATTCCAAACCTGATATTTTATAAAAGAAATAATTTGAAAATTATCTTTTTTTTTTCTTCTTATTATTATAAAAATTAATAAATAGGGTAAAAAATCCATTTAATTGTTTACGGCTTCTATCTTCAGCAAATACGATAAAGTCAGTTATGAATAATACAATAAAATACGATAAAGTCAGTTATGAATAATACAATAAAATTGATAATTGTTATTATTAGTACACGAATTTTATTGTAGCTGTTAAATGTTACTCTGTATGATATGTATATTAATAAAAAATATAGAAATTTCTGATTTTTAGAAAAAAATTTTCAATTTTTTAAAACATTTCTTTAATAAACATTTCTGTGTTCCAGCTTTAACGTTATCTTTGAACTTTCACACTGTAATAAGGAAAACTCGTTATTATTTATTTTCTTTGTACAAGGGTAAATACCACACATTTTGAAATTTGCTAATTGGAAATCCCAATCGGATTCTTACCATTTTTATAACGATTGTCTTGAACACGTGTATGTATTTGTGTGCGCGTATATATGTGTGTATGTATTTACAACTTGTCGTTACTGAAAGAATAAATATATAATTTTAATTACATAATATTAAATACGGTATAACTTTCGATTTATAAAAAGTTTCATTAAAGACAAATCGATGTATGCACAAAAAATAAAAATATATAACATATTATTGCCTTGTTCTTCTTTTTCCTTATAAATTAAATGATTTCCTTATCATTTCAAAGACGCAACATCATGCTTTCTATTATCTAACAAAAACATACTCTATTCGTCATCTCACTTTAGCAAAACGATTTATTAACAATTATGTAAAAATCTTTGATTTTTTAAACTTTTTAACTTTGCATATGTAGTATTAAAGTCTTCATTCCCAGCTGATGAGATTTTAAATGTTATTTTTGTAGAAGAAATATATGGGAACAATAAGATTGTAAGTAAAATATTATATATATCATAATACTTTTAACACACACAAGCTCGCGTGTCTATATGCATATGCGTATATTTATATGTATAAATTTATTAATTAATATTAGTTTATTAATGTATATTATTTATTTTTATTTTATTAATATATATATATGTATATATATCTATTAATTAATATATTTTTACTAAATTGTATATATTGATTGCATTTATGTGTGTGTGTGTGTGTATATATATATATATATATATATATATATATATAAACTGCAATGTATATTTATACATGATATGTAATTTATATGTACATTTATGTATATATTAATTCAATTAATATTAGTAAAATAATATTAATTAATATATGATAATAAACCAAAAATAAACTCATATATGTATATGCAACATGTTTTCCATTCCCCCTTTTTTTTTAGAAAAGTGACTTCTTATCGATATTATCGTGTGTAGAATTTCCTATTGTGCGACGACGCACGCGCGCGTGCAGTGATTGGTCGCGGTCGCGCACCACGTGACCACGGCACGTATATACGCGCCGACGGGCGCTAAAATTCGCCACTCGCTCTTTCGATCCTTTGCGACAAGGTTCCCCTGTTTGTGCTGAAAAAAAATATTACCGCATCCCCGTTTCGCATCCCCGTCTCCATTCCTCTTTTTTCTTTTCCTTAGCTTTAACTTAGTGCTTGTTCGATTGCTCTCGCGAGAGAACAGGACGAAATTTCTTCCTCGAACACGTACGCGCTCTTCCGCTGGAAGTAACTCGCGACGGGGCGACACGTCGCGTATTTAGAGAACGTCTCGAAATTCGCGATTCACCTCTAAACGTCCTTTCGCGATCTTGCTTCTTCTTTCCACTTCACCACTTCGCCGATCGCCATCGGAATGCGCGAGGACTCTCTCGAGTAGAATAACGCGAGTGACTCGCGGGAACCACCTGGATTCGAACGCGCATTTCTTCCGCGGCAAATAGCGTCGCCTCCTCTACGTAAAATAACGCACGAAAAGAAGGAAATCTACTCTAGAATTCGACGCGGAAACGCAGGGGTGTCGACGAAGGCGGAGGGAAGAAGGGCAAGAAAAGGAACGACGACGCGCTAATCGGGCATGGGTCTGACGGATACCAGTTTCGAGTTACTTCTGACCCTGTGGCGAGTCTTCGTCGTGGGAGTCCTGCCGTGGACCGAGGAGCCGCGCGGTCAGTGTCGCGGTGTCTCGCCAAGCTGCAACATTCACGGCAACGCCGTCACTCGTTAGTCGTCTTCGGCGCGACACTCGGTAAGTACACGCATCCCGCCTACCTCCTGCATTCCGTCTTTCTCGTAGCGACGCTACTCAATTCGAGAAAATTTCCGCGGCTAAAAACGCATCCGTCGTCCCCAACGGGCAGATCAATGACGATGGGTTCGCAATCTTCGGATAGTGATTCTCTTGTTTATCTTTTAAAAATGAAATATTTTTTTCTCGGACACGATACTAGAAAAAGAAAGAATAAAATTGGATGGTACCGTGGTTGTACGTATTTTAAAAAATGATCGTTATTTTAGATTCTGGGAATCAATTGTGTATCTTGAGATGAGATGGAAATTATAAAAGTGAACAAGTTCACTAGATGTTGACCAATGAAATTATAAATATTCTAATGAATTTACTCATTTTTGTAATTTCCTTTCAAGTACACAATGATCCCCTGATACAATCATGAATTTTCGAATAGCGTCGTGTGTATACAATTTAAAAATGCATAGGTTCTATAGATTCCTTCGCCGTTTATCATAATTTTTCGATATGTATTTAGATTTTATATTAGTTGTAAAATAATGTTAGGATTTTCCGGGAAATCCTAAATTTAGGATTTCCTGGAAAATTGTTATACAACGTTAGATTTATTTGCATGTTTTCAATAAATCATAAAATCGAACGTTAACATGTTGAATACTTTATGTTTTTATGTTTGTTTACGAATACGATGCTACATTTCCTTTGTGAAATGTTTGTTTTGCTATAAATCAATTATTTTCGAAAATTTTTAGTTTTATCCACGAATGTTGTATTAATCGATTTCATATATCTTGCGGTAGTTTCAATAAAAAATTTCATATAAAAACATTATTTGTAAATATAATTTTACTCTATAATTATTTTACTTTTCAGCATCGACATTTTATATTTTTAATTATAATTTAGAACATATAATAATAATAATTCTTGATTTATAATTGAGAATTTTGAAGTAATTGAATGGTTTGATATAATAAAAAGTATTTCTTTAAGTAAGCAGAAACAATTATAATTAAATAATAAAACATGACTTTCCACATAGTTTATGTAATAAAAATAGAATCCTGAATAATTTTATGTATTTAAGATTATTCATAAATTTTTTGAGCCGTTTTATTGTTGAATCAAAAAACAAAAATATCGCTATTGAAAAGTTACGGCGAATATTAATTGCGCTCCAAATTTTTGTCAAGAATTCAAATTAAAATTCTCGAGATATCAAACTGATCAGAGTTTATAATTAGAATCAAGATAAAAAAATCTAAGAATGAAATAAGGCTGTAAATTGTAAACAATAAATTGTAAACAATAAATTAAACTGGACCGTTATAAATGAATTAAATAAATTAAAAAAGGCAAAATATGATTGAGATTAGATCTTAGTATATAATAGATAATATTTTATAAATTTTAAATA
>Ga0157363_1003761_pt1 | contig 13804 bp, 6 predicted proteins | sample AttsexASBM1_FD_111477 | JGI IMG/M metagenome (GOLD analysis project Ga0157363, IMG submission 111477) | Fungus gardens microbial communities from leaf cutter ant in Ribeirão Preto, State of São Paulo, Brazil - Atta sexdens ASBM1 | ecosystem: Host-associated > Fungi > Mycelium > Unclassified ...
CTTGTATAGGGATTACACAAGAGAACTTGATAGAGAACTCTGTACAGGATAGTCTACCTTATATACCTAGGACTTATGGTCTATGCTAGCTATTTCTACCCTACCCTAAACAGCCATATATATGCCTTAAGGACAATATGCGTTATACATGTTGTATGATGTCATCCTTCTAGAACCTTCTACTCCCTTCCATGCATCTTGTGACTTGTGACTATTACTGTGACCATGTGATCTCATCACTCTAACCCTAACCCTAGTTTTAAGAATAGAAAAATGGAAAATAAATCAAAAGGAAAATAAAATAAATTAAGTCCACTACTTTTATTTTTGACAAGATACTTCCAACTCCAGAATAGGACTCATGTCAGGCACATTATTGCCTTGAGATATGAATATGCTTGAACTAGCAAGCTCTATAGTCTCTGGTACTACCATAGTATATAACAGAGCAGGAACTTATAACTTCTCAATCTCAACTTGTTTAGCTTATAATATCTTTTGATTATTAGACTGTAAACATTCAGCATAATCTATTGAGGACATATCTCTTAGTTGGGTGGAATTGTAATTGTGAAAGGTAGAACAACCTCTAGGAGCAAAAATATTGAACTTAAAATTTATGTCCATATTGATAATAGACTTGGAAGACTTGATAATTGGGTTTGGGTGGTTGTTCAGAGTATTACACATAGTATGAACCAATGTATTCACTAGTTCTCTTATGAGTGCTACTATACAAGATGATAGTATAAGAGAAAGAAGTGATGACTACTCTATGTAGTATACTTAGTATATAAACTAGTAGTTTACACTGTAAAGCCTCATCCTAAAAATCAACTAAAGCTATTACCAACTTCCAGTGTTAGTGATGACATACTTTTTATCTTCTGGTAGACTTGACTATCTATTACATCTAAGTATGTCTTTCAGAATATGTAACTAGTATAACTTATAGAGATATAGATATAGTCTATGAGCTGAAACCAAAGGTTGTTTTGACTTCTGTATTTTATATATATAATGTATAAATGTTAAAAGTGATTCACACTTACCAAGATTATTTGCAAGTAGCATGAAAGACAGATCAGGTCAGAAGATGTAATAGACAAGAAGGCTGTTTCAGAAATAATATTGTTTGATAATCTATTAAACAGTTTTAGTTCCACAAGTATTGTTGGGATAGTTGGAATGTTGCATTTCTATGTGAATGTAGTGTTAACAAAACAATAGGTGGAGCCCAAGTTGACCAAGGCATAGAAAGCCAGGTTTTGGATATGGTCTAGTTTGTAGACCAATAGAAATATGAGTATCAAGATGAGTGAGTTTGGATCAGAGAAGATAGTAGTATTGAGATAAATTGGACTTTTTGCACAGATGAGATCAATGCAGCCTACAATTTATACAAAAGTTGTGAAGCTGCATTTTAGTTTTCTGACTATATAGTCAGTATAGCTTTTAGTATAGGGGAGGTGGTCTCTGCATATCTAGCTTGGAGTCTGGTGTTACTTGAAGAGTGATGTAAACATATTCATATTTTGACTTAATAGCTCCTTTAGTATAAACACAAGTTGTTGTCAAAACATCTCTTCTTCTCCTTGAGTGTCAGTTTTCCATTACTTTCCAGCTTCTCAAAGTTGTTATTTCAGGGGTTTGTGGATTTTTGCCTAAGTTTGTTTTTATTAGAAGGACAGATATTCAAGTTGGAGAGATGGATATGGAGTTTTGGGTATGGTTGTATTTTCTTTCCTTTTCCCAATGATAGTTGTCAATAGTTGTGACTAGAAAGTACCTTAATTGGAAAAAAATAGGTTTTCCTTCTTTCTGCATACATATAGGATCCTGGATTTAGTTTGGAAGCCCTTGGTAATATCAGTGACACAACATGTTATCTATAAATTGTCAAGTGTTATAGCTACATCTCTAATAGGGTTGGTTGATCTGAAGTTTTAATGTAATTCTTCCATAAACAGTATTCAGTTTTGAAGCCAGTCTTTTTATATTCCTTAATTTTCTTGATCTAATCCAATCTTGAGCTAGCTCTGTACAACTTTCATTAGATTAATTATTGCAAAGTTTACCTTTGTAACATTTATGCTGAATTGCACTAGGTTTGCATAAAAATAGAGTTGGCATTGGAAAAAGAAGCTGTTAAGTTTTTCTAGATCCATGCCATCAAAGATATCTGGTATCCAGGTTCTTGCTATGGAAGAAGCAGAATTTATTGCCATAGTCAAGTTAACTATAAGTTTTTTAAGAACCTTAGCTAAAAGGTCTGTTAACTGAGGGAGATGTTGTAACATAGCATTTTTTGGAGATGGCAAGAGGTTTTTCTACTTCTGGTGCATTGACCCATTTAAGATCATTATTAGCTAAAATAATTTCTAAGATGTTTAGTATGTTTTTAGACATTCTTGTAGGAGACTGGGAAGTTGGAGTTGATCCTATTAGATATCTAGAGTATTGAGATGGGATAGTCATATGAGTGAATTATTTGCTCAGTCAGTACACAGATAAAAGTCTAGGGAGAAAGATAGAATTACAATAGGAAAACACCATTCTGTTACTAAGGTAGAAATTATATTTGTCTGGAGAAGTTAGATTGTGATGGTAGCTATGTAGTTTGATTATACTGTTAAGGGCAATTTACACTTGCTGGGATTATCCATAAGTAGCATGGATAAAATACACTTAGCTTCAATAGAAGATTGTTATATCTAGCTGACTTTGTCACATAGTTATATTTGTTAGAAAAGAGTGTGAAATGTACTTTAGCATGAGTGTGGTATAAACCTAAGTTGATAATCAGACTAAGGAAACAGTATATAGTAGACAACATTCCTAGATACAGAACTACTAACCTAATAATACTTTGCTGCTATATGTACTTTGGGTTGTTAGATACTATAGAAGATATTGTTTAGAACTTCATGAGATTGATGAAAAGTGTAGAGTCTGGTTCTTAAGTTGATGGGTAATTGGAATAAAGTATGATCTATGCCAGAAAAGTGAAAAGTACATGAATGTTGAATGGTATATAACAATAAACTTACTTATTTAGACTTTTGAAAGCTCACCATTGTATTTCAGATAACAACTAGGATAGGTTAGCTGTATTGTGCACTCAAAAAGAGTATTAGAAGCTGATAAATTCATCTAGGGGATAAGAAAGGTAAAGGTAAAAGGTAAAAGAAATATTGAAGAAATCAAATGAAGTGATGGAAAAGAGAGTAAACAATAAACAAGAAAAAGCTATTAAGTATAAGGAAACAGACCTAGTATAGATTAATAGAGCAAATTAATTACTTAGTAAGCAGAATGTTTTACAACACTTCCTATTAAACATAAACAGATAAACTTAAAGTATCTTTAAGCTAAGTAATGAATAAAAATGATTAAATAAAAACTTAGTTAGGATTCTTACTTATTATATTAGTAAGATTTTTATTTCTATCAATATGATACAACTTGATTTTTTTCACCCTCAATTAAATTTCTAATATAGTAGTAATAAATATTAATATTTTTGGAGTATTTTTCTTATATAAGGTTGAATTTCTAAAAATAAAAAGTGAACTAAGATTGTCATCATAGAAATAATGAACCAAAATATCAAAATCAATCTTATTAAGAAGTTTTTTATCTAGACAAGTTGATAGCCACAATTAAAGAAAGTTATACACTTAGCCTCAGTAAAAAACAAAGCTACTGTTTTTGTTGGTAGCTTATCTAGGAAGTTGCATCATGAGCTATAAGAGTAAAGTAACTACTTATGAATTTACAAAATTCTGGATCTTATGCTCAATCCAAATTAGAATGTGTTATAACAAATTAATTGTTAAGTCTATTATAGACAATTCAATACTTGTAAGTATTAAACAAGTATTTATAAAGATGTAATCCAGCTCAATAATATTCATTCAAGATATTTGCTATCTATTTGTCAGAGTTGTGAACAATGGACTTGGTTTTATTTATTTTCTTTCTTTTTATTCTATTTTACATTTTTATATGTATTTTATTTTTACTTTTTATTATTTTAAACTTAGATGAAAGGTGTGATGTAATGTTATGGGTGACAGATGTCACACATCTGTCACAGTTACAGGTCACATGATCATGTAATACAGAGAAAAATGTAAATGATTTTGAAGTAGATAATATTGTATAATATAACAATAGTATATTGGCCTTATAGAGTATATATGGACTTTAGGGTAGGTTAATTATACTGTGTATATAGACTATAGTCTGTAGTATATAGTTTGTACTTAGAACTCTATTTAGTTTTCTTATGTTACTTAATACAAGAGTGTGCTTTTGTTTTAACTCTAAGACTTAAGTCATAATATTATTAAAAAAGCTTGACTACAACAAATCTTATATTAGAACATGAGCTAATTATTAGATACATCAGAGATCTGACCAATTACTGGTACTTTTAATGGAAATAGTGATCATACTGTTTATTATGAGGTCTACAAGGATTTTTCAATCCTTGTGATTGTAACTTATATGCATCCTAAGAAACTTTTTAGTCTTTTCAAGATTACAATATTTCTATTTCATTATGAATTTTTGCTTCAACTCTTAGAGGAATAGGAAATATTTTGAATCCATAAAGCAAATATTATTGATATAGATAATAGCTATTATAAGCTCTCTAGTCTTTTTATCAATATAGTATATACTAACATCAGATTTATATTACTTAAATTCTAAAACTAACATTGACTTAGTCATAGTCTGTTACCAAGATAAGCTGGCTTGTTTAAGGCTATACAATACTTTGTGGAGTTAGTAGACTTTCTTTTCTTTGCCTAATAGCCTAAAACCTTTAGGCTGCTCTATATAAATTTTCTTATCTAGATTACCATATAAGTAGGTAGTTTTTACATTAACACTATAGATATCCCAGTCTTTAAGAGCAGTAATAGTCAAGAATATGCATGCTATCTCATAGTAGACAACTGGAGAGAATAATTTGTCAAAGTTAATTTTTTAATCTAAGAAAATATTTTTGCAACAAGTTGAGATCTATAATAACTATTAGACTTAATACCTGGCAATTCTTAATCACTTTCTATTTCTTGGAAAGATTTACAACTTTATAGACTTTTCTATCTTTGAATAATTTCAGCTTCTCAAAGTAGAAGTTAAGCTACTTTTTTTGAATATTAGCCAGTAATTTAGTGACATCTCCAAGGTTTTTGGGAATTAAGTAAGACTTTGCTGCATATTATGCTAAGAGAAAGTAAATTTGCTCTATTCTCCCTTCTCTTGTAAGATGTGCTAAGTAGCCAGTAATAGCTAGCTCAGCTGATTCATTTACAGGAGGTGAAACATCTATTCTACTTCTATTATTATTAACAATGATTGGGTATTAGCATTCCTACTAGATATTATTTTAAGCAACAGATTGTCAGAAAATACTTATGCATTCTGATGTTTTATTTATGATTTCTGACAAGTATTTTCATGCCTATTGTATGCTATATTGGGGTTGGACAACCTCTTCCTTGGTTACCATAAAAAACTACACAGGATGTTGATAGAATGTTCTTGTTCTCCAGGAATGTTTTTTTTCTAAAAGATACCTAAGTTTGACATATAAATCTTCTCAATTCAAGATTCTGCAGCATCTGTAAAACAGGTCACAAAGATTATTGAGAGTTGGATAGATATATCTCAACATCAGTGTTAATATTATCTTTAATATCTTCTATCTTTACTGAGGGCTATTTAAGTACTAGAGAAGGTGAGAAAGATAGAGACTTATAAGAAAAAGAAGAGAAAGAGAATTAAGGAGGAGAATGTTTTTGAATAGAAGAAATAGGTTTATGTGGAATAGATATTAAAAAAGATCTATCTTCACTAGAAGGTCCAAGTATATTAGGCATGGTTCACATTAGAGAGCAAAAGTCCATGGGGTTCACTCAGACTTATATGAAATATGGAAACCCATATAAAGAGTATAGTGTTATGGACTTTCTATAATAATCTTAGCTTTAGCTTATATACTGTACTATTTGTCTGCTATAAGATCACAACTTCATATAAGGATTGGAGTCTAAGAGAAGTAAGTTCTGATAAGAAATATGTTACTAAAGAATACTAGGATTAAAGTTCAACTGTTGTTGTTAATTATCAGACTAGTGAAATACAGTATACCTACTAGTCTTTATATACAAGTAGAAATAAAAGGAGAGCTCAGAGGTTTCAGAGTACAGCAACAAGTGGAGGTTTCAGTGGTAAAACACTAACAAGAGTAGAATAGGAGAACTCTGTTGTAAAAGACTGAGTTAAAAAAAAGTAAACTCTACTATGAAAGACTAAGTACTTATGGAGTTTGGAATAGAGTATAATACTGCTGTAGAAGAGAATAACACTGCCACAGGGAACAGGTCATTATTGGATGTTGGACTAGATAACACCACTATAGAAGACAGGCTATTATCAGGGTTGGACTTAGCATATAACAAGATACTAATAACTCTGTTTCTAAACTTATTTTGTTCAATAACTTATTGTATAATTTATGCTCTTTTATACGAGAGTTAGTATATTTAGAAAAGAATTCTTTATTGAAAATAGTATGTGTGGAGTGAAAAATAACATTTTCTTATAAATAATGCATAAAGTAATATCCATTACTTTTATACCTAATGAATATCATTAATTCAGAATGTGATACAAGTTTATTAGCATGAACCTCATTAGAGAAAAACACATATAATTTATAGCTAAAAACATAAAAGTATGATATCTTGGGTTTATTACCTAAGAAGATCTCCTGAGATGTTTTCCATTTAAGACATCTAACAAATGTGTGATTGTATATGTGATTTGCAGTTATAATAACAAACTTCTACTAGGAATCTAGTATACATGATTCAAGATGTATTGACTATACCTTTTCAAGCAATGTTCAGTTCAATTATTTAGCACAACTATTTTGTTAGTATACATGAAGTATACTTGTCTCATGGATAATTCCTTGTTCTTTTAGAAAGAGTTGTAGTTCTAATAATATATACTCTCCCCTATTATTAGTGTGCAGTCTTTTTACAGGATTAAAAGCTGTATTCAACTATATCTCAAAGATTGACTTAATTGCTTCCATAGCTTTGAACTTTTTACATAGAAAGGCAATATTACAATAGGAGAAATAATCATCAAGAAACATAGTCATCTACTTGTACTTAAAGTAAGACATGATAAGAAGCTCAAGAAAATCTAAGTAAATCAATCCAAAAGGCTTACTGGAGCAAACAAGATTCTTAGAGAAATTGTATTGGTATATCTTTTCAAAGATATAACTGTAACAGACATGTTTCTGTGTTGGAAAATAGATATTTTTTGTGATTTTATTACTATCAAGAAGATGATACATGACTTTGTTAAAGACATGTTTAAAACAACAATGCAAAGTCTCAAAGTTTAAGTGTCTTGTTAAGAGACTCACAGAATTGAGGATATTATTTTTAAGAATATGAGTCCTCACAATCTGAATATTGTCCCAAAAATTCAGAGTAGCCAATATGATAGTATCACCAAACTTATTGTGGAAAGCAGAACTGCTTTTATCACCTTCTACTCTCAATCCAGACTATAAAATTTGCCTAGTAGAGAGAAGATATATCTGTATGCCAGTAACATAATATACTGGCCATAGTTTTAACATAGCTATTTTTGTGGTCTTTTTATTAGGATTGAAGATTTCATGTTCAATTAGAACAGTACTAGAAGCAACTATAAATAATGGTGCTTTTGAGTTTGCAGTCTTGACTCAATCATAATTACTTAGAGTTATATCAACAAAGTTAGACTTAAGTAGAGTAAAGTGGGCAGAATCAAAGCACCAGAATCTAAGAACTATTCATCTTTATAAAAGCTACTGTAAGACATTTTCTTATCCTTACATAAGAAACACAGTGTCTTTTCACATTTAGAGAAATTCATAGTAATAGATAAGTTAGACAAAACAAATTTATTTGGACTTGAAGCCATACATGCATAGTTATTTCTACTTTAGACTACAAAGTCCTCTATTACAGCTATTATATTAGTGTAGGCAATTGTGCCATCACATTTAAGAACAGTTTACATAGATTAGATAGACTAGGTCAAGAAATTTAGTAAATCATCAATCTGTAATAAAAGATGTATATACAATTAGTTGCTAAGAGTTCAACTATCTAAACCATATTTATTATTGCTCTCTAAGGAGACTGCATAATCATTATTATCTGCCTACTTTCTAGAGACAGCTACTATAAATAAATAAACCTCTATAAAAGAGAAATCCTTAATAGCAGTTCTATGATCTTAGAGGTCAAGATCTTAACAAGTAGGTTAAAGAACTTCTTTAAGTATTTCTTGTAAGACTTTAGTGCTTACACTTTTGCTTGTATCTGGGGCTCTTTAATAGAACTATTTTGAAGAGCATACTTTACAAAAAGACAATCAGTAAGTTGAAAGACTATAACTGAAGGCTTGGAAGAGTAAAGGTGAGTTGGAGGAGAAATAGTAGCCATACTTGTAAAGACAATGATATTATCTATCTAATAGATGTCACTACTATTATCATCAATGTTCTCTATATCATCTGCTTAGTAGACTTTTCTATTTTTCTTGTCTTGGTTATTCTTCTTCTTTTTCCTTTGTTACTACTAAAAAAAATTCTTATATTATGACTGTTATTATCCTTCTAAGTGCTACTGTTACTATTGCTACTGCTGAGAGTTTTTTTTTTACTAAGATAGTTCACTCCTATATAAAATACTAAAGTATCAAGCATTATTAGTAATATTAGTCTATCTGGAAAATTCTGTCTAGATAGTAGAATATGCAATATTCCAAGTAAGATTTGAAGTAGACATATAGGAAGAAAGAAGGAAGGTAGAGATAAAATCTTATGAATGAAGAGTTGTAGACAAGAGAGTCATAGCTGTTACAACTTAGGCTCAAGTAATAGAGCAAAAAAGAAATCTTATATAAGGTTTATACAAAAGAACTCAATAAAAAAATACAAAGTGTCTATCTTATATATACTAGCTAGTTGGTCTATGTAAGACCTTATCTAACCTACTCTAAAGGTCATATATAATCTATAAAATCAATATGTAGTGAATATATTGTATGATATCAGTGTTTTGAAACCTTCTATGTTCTTCTGTATGATATATGATCATGTGATATGTCATGAGTATATGACAATTTGTGAGTGTGACATCAAACTAACCCCTAACCCTAAGTCCAAAAATAAGAAATTAAAGAGAAAATAAAATAGAAATGAGAAAATAAAATAAATCAAGTTCATTGTTTTTAATTTTGATAATAGCTCTTAGAGTAGAGAAGATGTCATAATTATTTCTATAAAGTCTTATATAGAGAGAATCAAGCTCAGTAATTTGAAAAGTAGGATTCTGATTACTAGAGATTTGAAAATCAATTGTTCTCTTGTAGTTGGCAAAAACTGATGTTAAATTAGACATTTCCATGAGAGTTTGCAAGTAGGTCTAAATAATCTCAATATTGGGTTGACCATGAACCAAAAAATTATCTAGCAAAGTAAAGTTAAGAATAGTCAATGTTTAGGAACCTAAAAATTTTTTCTTGGCTATCTCATCCACATCAGTAGTCTGGGAAAGTGTCAAAGTATTTAACATATCTTCAATATTGGAAATAGTATCAGGATAAGCAATAAGGGTGAGAGTTGGTTTAATACAGATTTCCTAGAAAATATAGCTAGTAGAGCTAGTGAGTTTAAGAAAGATAGTAACAAAGTTAGCCATTACTATTAATAAAGATGATTAGCATGAATCAGAAAGCAAATATAGTCAGTTAGAGTGTAAATGTTCAATCTAACCAATAATGAGCCATTTAGCATATGTCAAGTATAAGAGAGATCTATAGACATGAAGTGATCTAAAGATTAGCTTAATCCACACAAGTCTAGAAGTAACAAGATATCAGATTACTAGTAAAGTCAGTCAAGCTCTTCTCATTGATAAAAAGTAGTCTAAAAAAGTATTAACTAAAGATTAAGACAACTAAGGCTTATAATCTATTAGAGTATAAAATGTACAATAGTATTGTGCAGTGTAAACAACTAATGACTTACTAATAGTATTGATTTGTTCTTGTAGAGAGCTAAAGTGTGAGTGATATAAGATATTACTAATATAATATTAAATAAAGAAGTAACATGTGTATATAGTATACAAGTTGTACTAATATAATTGTTTCGTAAGTTAAATGAGATGTTTTATAACACTTTTCAGTAGTCAAAAGAGTTAGATTTTTTGCATATGAACTCAAGATACTAAAAATGTGGAAAAGTCTATACTTATCATATTGAGTTCAAAGATTATTGCTTAGGAAGCAGAAAAATCTTAGACTCTAGAAGATAAGGAAATAAACTACAATGTCTTATTGAGTAACAAGAATGATTCTTTAAATAATCACCATAGAAGGATTGGTGAGAGATTATTAGAGAAGTAGCTTGACTATACCAAGAATTCTACTAGAGCCATCCTAATGCTTTTAAAATCCCCACAATTTGGATACCTAGGAAGTTGTACAATGAGGTTGTGAGAATATAACCTTAAAAGAGAGGTAATATTATAATTCAAGATATAAACCAGTACTAAGGTTCAAGAGACAGAAACACAGATTATATGAGACCATATCTAGAATGGCCATAGTGTGGCTTACTCCTTAACCTCAGTCTGGTCACTAATAAATCCCATTCTTCCAAACACTAGACCCAAGGGGTTTTGTAACACAAGTGCCATCTATTTATATATAGCCTACATGTTGCTTACACATGTATTAACCTCAGTAGATACGTCATTAACTAGTTCAAGTTAGAATACTTGTCATATAAAGCTCATATCTTTGATTTCCACTAACAGTCTTTTTATTATTGGTAAGTGGTTGTCAGTTGCCCACACACAAGTGTTGGGCTGACAACTATGTTATTCAATGACATCAAGAAGTGTTTGGCAATAGAATTGACAAGGTTCTTTCTGATTATGGAATCACCAAGTTATCCTGAAACTACATATTGCTTTCAGTTAAAGTAAGAGAAAGTAACGTAATCTTGACACTGGTATGTGATGAATACACCAGCTGATGATAAGTTAGCTGTATCACCAATGAATTAGCATTGGCAGTGGCTTCCTTGACAAGTAGTATCAGTATATTTTCAAAAGTGATGGGAAGGATTTTTTCCCTCTGTCTTTTTCTTCCATCCGACATGATACTCTCACGCCTTCGCACTACTGCCGGAATCCGGTCCTTTTCGGCAATGCCTATCGTTAACTCTTTTACTGGTGCTGTTGGAAACACTCCCCTCGTAAGCCGATTATCCCTTTTCTTTTGACCTAATTAATTTTGTGCTGCCGGTAGATATATTTGAAGGCGTTATCCGAGAAGACAGGGTACAAGATCTATGGCAAAGCAGAGTTTCAGAACCCTGGAGGTAGTGTCAAAGACCGTGCGGCCCTCGGGTTGGTTCAGCATGCTGAAGAGCAAGGATTGTAAGTCTGGTTTATACGGTGACATGTTGCTGAAAGTACCAGTACTGATCATTACTAAGATTAAAGCCCGGAGGAACTGTTGTTGAAGGTACTGCCGGCAACACCGGTATTGGCCTTGCACATGTGTGTAGAGCTCGTGGATACAAATGTGTGATATACATGCCTAATACTCAAGTAGGTTAGCTCTGTTCCTGGGGAAACGTCTCACAAAGTGTGATTTTCAGAGCCAAGAGAAAATTGACCTTTTGCGTATGCTTGGTGCAGATGTACGACCTGTTCTTGCCGTTTCGTATGAGAATCCTGCAAATTACAATCACCAAGCAAAGGCATACGCTGAATATATAGAAAATGCCATCTGGACGAACCAGTTCGACAACATTGCAAACGCTCACGCTCATTATATCTCGACCGGACCAGAGATATGGGAGCAGACAGAAGGAGGAGATCTGGATGGTTTCACTTGCTCAACTGGGACTGGTGGTACCCTTGCTGGTGTTGGAAAATATCTCAAGGAAAAAAGCGGCGGGAAAGTTCAAGTTTGGTTGGCCGACCCTCCTGGTAGTGTCCTGGCCAGTTACATTCAGAGTGGTGGCAGATTAGTTGAAAGAACTGGTTCCTCCATCACGGAAGGTAATTACAAGCCTCACTCTTTCGTAGACAAATTCATGACTTGGGCTTAGGCATTGGGCAAGGTCGTGTCACTGAAAATCTTGCTACCTTCATAAAAGATATCGATGGTGCATTCACAATACCTGATGAGAAGTCTATTGTGATGCTTTATGAATTGCTCGATACGGAAGGGTTGTACGTGGGTGCAAGTTCTGCACTCAACGTCGTCGCTGCGCTAGAACTCGCTGAGAAGCTCGGAAAAGGTTAGTTCAGCGTGTTTCCAACTGTCGAGTTTTTGGCCAACATCATGAATTCAGGTTCTAAAGTGGCAACAATTATCTGCGATGGAGCATATCGATACCAAAGTAGACTATTCTCTAAGAAATGGTTAGCATCTAAAGGATTAGAGGAAGTTATTCCACAGCATCTTAAGAAATATGCTGTCTTGGATTAATGGACTATTATCATCGATAATATGTATCATATTGTCATGCAGCGTGAATTAGTGGCTGGGTATAGGGAATAATGAGTCTAGTAGAATAGGATTTCATGTGTGCTATGACTGAGATTCACTCGGTGGCAGTTGTGTGCTGGCCTGTGTCGGAGGCGACGTCGCCTCTGACTGGACTGTTGTGTTTGCAGCAGCTTTCTGCTCAGCTTCCATGCGGAAGAGAGCTCGCTGAACTTTGGATTGTAGGTAATGGGATTGCGTTACAAGCTGCTCTTTTCTAGCTGGACGTTTCTTACTCCCTTCAGCTTTAGGTACGGGTGGGGAATTTGCTTTGAAAAGGTGTTCATAATTCTGAGGTGTAGTCCAATTTGAAAATATCCATTCCATCCTGTAGGCAGTATGACGTACCTTCATTATGATCTCCAAGTTATCATCCCGCTTCACATTGAGAATAAGCTGCGCCTCGTCCAGTGTCATTCGATGTTCTCGGGTCAAGCTGTCAGTGGCAGATCCGGAGTTCGCATTGCGGACCCCTGCTACATCACTCCCCATATTAGCCTGCGGCGAATGCTTAGCATCTAGCACATCTCTAAGCGTGACAAGTCGAATGGCGAAGGCGAAAGCTTACTCTTGACGGCCTGTCGCCCGGCCTCGAGGAAGGCTTTCCCGAGGATACGAGAACCAGTCAAAAAAATCTGAATGACAGTTCTTGGTGACGACTAGGACATTTGTCAGTTTTTGCATTTGAGCAATATGACAAAGGGCAAACCATGAGAGATGCTCGAGAACACGGAATCTGAAATATCTAAAAGCAATCTGAAAGCCCGGGTGCGTGAGAAATTCGAATTTTTTGGTCGTCCCCTTCCTTTTTCCAATGTCCTTTTTCCAATGACATGCCTCACCACACTCATGAATTTTCTTTTTCTTCAAAAAAGCGCAAAGCGCAGCATAAATCCTCGTCTATATCGAAAAATAAATCCAAAATGTCATCGGATTCAAATGTCGACTCTGAAGGCGAATTTCATATCGTCAAGGCTTCTATCAGACTTTCTGTCCCTCCTATTTTTGCAAACAGCCCTCGTGCAGGTATAGAAGAGATGCTTGACTCCATGACCATGAGGTACATTTTATACCACATATTGTACCTTATCCAATGACAAATATTTCTTTTAGATACATTCATGCTCTTCGAGGTGTTGTC
>Ga0157363_1003762_pt1 | contig 13803 bp, 16 predicted proteins | sample AttsexASBM1_FD_111477 | JGI IMG/M metagenome (GOLD analysis project Ga0157363, IMG submission 111477) | Fungus gardens microbial communities from leaf cutter ant in Ribeirão Preto, State of São Paulo, Brazil - Atta sexdens ASBM1 | ecosystem: Host-associated > Fungi > Mycelium > Unclassified ...
AAGTTTCAATTTCTTGATTTATCCTCTCTATCTGTCCATTAGTTTGAGAATGATATGCTGTTGATAGCATTCTCTTGGTTTCCAATGCCTTCATTAGTTCCTCTATAAATCTAAACAAAAACTAAGGTTCTCTGTTGCTAAGAATTTTCCTTGGTATTCTATGTAGTTTCCAAATTTCATCTCTATAGATCTTTGCAATTTCCTCCAAAGATATGTTTGTTGTTGTTGCCTTTAATCAAATCATCTTTGTGAACCTGTCCACAATAACTATGATAGTATCCTTTCCATTTGATTTTGATAGTGGTCCCACAATATCTATGCTGATTTCTTACCATAGTTTCTATAGTATTTCAAGTGAATATAACTCTCCTGCTTTCTTCTGATGTTAAACTTTGTTTTGTTGGCATTTAATACATCCTTGAATGTATTTCTTGACATCTTCTTTTATACCTGGCCACCAGTAGTTCTGCTTGATTAGTTCCAACATTCTTTGTTATTCTGAATGTCCAATATCCATAGGATCATGGTTTTCTCATAAGACTTATTCTCTGATCTTCTTGTTATTAGGAATATAGATTCATCCATCCACATAAACAATTCCATCATCTTCTTATGATTGACCATCTTTCTTCAATTCTTGAACTATCTCTTTTTCCATTGTTCTATTCTGTTGTATTTCTTCCAATAGGTTGACTTCTTCTCTTGTCTTGTTTCTTTGCAACATTGTAACCTTTGCTGTTATTCTTTTTGTCTATAGTTCCTCTTTTAGTATTTGTACATCCTTGTTGTTGTCTCGAGTGTTCACCTAGTCTTTTCTTGATAAAATATCTGCTTTTGTATTTGTTTTTCCTGGAATATGACAAAGTTCAAAGTCATAGTCTTGTAATTTCAAATACCATCTAGCTTGTTGACCATTGAGCTTGTGAGATTCTCTGAAATATTTTAGGTTTTCATAATCTGTCCAAACTTCAAATTTCTCCATTGCATCCAACAGATACTATCTCTATTTTATGAGTGCTTCTACTGTTGCTGGCAGCTCTTTATCATGGATTTCATAGTTTCTTTCTACTGGTTGCATTGTTCTTGACAAGAATGCAATAGATTTTCATTTTCCTTCTTGTTCTTATAAGAGAACTCCTCCTATTGCATGTCTTAAAGCATTAGTTTCCACTCTAAATTTACTATCTCTTTTTGAAAGGAAAAGTACCAGTTGACTTGTTATCTTTTCTTTGAGTTCTTCAAATACCCTTTGGTGTTCTTCTGTCCACTTCTACTTCTTTTTTCCTTTCAACTCATTGAGTGGTCTTGCTATATAGCTGAAATTCTTGATGAATCTTTAATAAAAGTTTGCGAATCCTAAGAAACTTTCCACCTCTTTGACTTTAGTAGGTGTACTCCACTCTTTGACTGCTTTTATCTTGTTTTTCTCCATCTGAACTTGTTCTCAACCCACAACTACCCCTAATATTAGAATCTCTTCCATATCAAAGTCATATTTTAACCTCTTGAAGCATAGGTTATACTTTTCTACTATCTTTAAGAATTGGATCATTCTTTCTTTTAGTTCCTTTTCATTTTTGCTAGTATCACAAAATCATTCATATAATTTGCCAATACTCCTTTATGAAGTAATTTCTGGAAGATATTATTCATCATCCTTTGAAGCATCCCTGGAAAATTGCAAAGTCTGAAGTACATGACTTATGGTTCAAACAATTCTTTGTTTGTTAGGAATGCTGCTTTCCACTCATCTCCTTCTTTAATCTGTACATTGTTGTATTCCCAGATAAGATCCAGTTTATTGAAATACTTGGCTTTTTTCAACTTGTCAATGACTTCTCCTATCAGCAGTAATGGTATCTTGTCTTTAATCATAACCTGGTTAAGTTTCCTATAGTCTTGAACCAAACATAACAACCCATCTTTCTTTGGAATGTAAAAACATGGCACTGTATGTCTTGACTTTGATTCCACTGTAAGTCTAGTCTTTAACTGTTCATCCAACTATTGGTTTAAAGCCTCTTCTTTCTTTATAGTCATTGCATAAGCTTTAGCATTAAGTTTCTTTTGTGCTTCATCTGTTAGATTTATTTCATGGTCTCATTTTCTTCTTTCTAATAGCTTCTCAAATTTCTTCTTATTGAATAAATGTATAAATGGTTGAATATAATCTGGTAAATCTGGGTTCATTAGATCTAGTTTCTTACCTATGTCTAATTTGTCTTTGTCCAATGTTTTCTTTGTCTATATTCTTTATGTCTTGAATTCAATGTCTTGGTGCTTCATTCTGTATGAATCTGGGCATATTGTAAACCTGATCTTGCCATCTTTCCAATTTACTTCTAGTTTGTGCTTGACCAACCAATCATGTTCTAGAAATATGTCTGTGCTATTAAGATCTGTTACTGCTGCTTCAAAGTATTCCTTGTGTCCATTAATTTCAATCTCTAGTAGTGCTATCCTTGTTACTTCTCTATTCTTTGTTCTGTCTACATTATAGACTTTAAATGAGAAGTTTATCAGTTTTGTTTGAATTCTCTTGTCCTTGACTAATTGCTTGTCTATTCTAGTGTGGATACATCCTGAATCTACGAGTGCCTTGATCTTCAATTGTTTTCCATTTACTGTCTTGATATTTGCTTGTACATTTAACTCTTTTTTAGTATTGTTCCTTTAATATGGAATAACATATTGATTTTGAGAGTTAGATACATAGATCCCTTGTACCATGCCTACTCAAGATCTTCATCAAAACCCTCCTCTTTATCTTCATCACCTAATTCTTCTTTAATGCTCCTTGTCCTCATTTGCTATTTCTCTTTGCAATCTTTTGCAATATGATCCACTCTTTCATATCTAAAGCATTTCCTTGAATCCTTTTCTTTATTTTTTTGGCATTCCTTTGCCATGTGCCCATACTTGTTGCAATTGAAACACTTGGGTCTTTCTTCTTTGTCATAGTTATCCTTGGTTTTGCCAATATTCATGAGCATTCCTCATCCTCCATATATTGTTCCTGTACCTGTCCTGTAATTATGTTGTCCTTCCATTGATTCATAACTATGTCCAACTGAGGTAATTGCCACCTTTCATTCCTTTAGTGTCTTGTGTACTACTATGAGTATGTATCCTAATATAGTCTTGATAATATCCACTTGAATATTTTTCTTGAGTAAAAATATAGTATACAAATCATCTGTATCTGCCTTTATGGCTAGAGCTTCAAATTCTATTATAAAGTTAGCTGTGTTCTTCTTTTCTTGTCAAATATTTTGATCTTCTATTCAGCATCTGCTGTCTTTGCCTTGTTGCTGAATATTCTCTTGATTTCTTATACAAAATCATCCCAATCTTGGATTTCTGTTTCTTTGTCCAGCTCATTGAGCTTCTTCTGGGCATAAATGCTTGCTATACCCCCTCTAAGGTGGGCAAGGATTGCTGTGATCCTATCATTAGTCTCTATGACCCTGTTACTCTTGAGAAATAATCTCATTCCTCTCCATCAGTCTTTGGATTTTGTTCTGTCCCCATTAAACCATTCTGGATCTGAGACCATGTTCTTAGGCACTCCATCCTGTCCTTTGTTCTCCTGTGTGGATACTGGTGCTATTAATATATCATCTGTATATTCTATTGTTCTTTCTGAGACTTCATTTGTGATCTGTAAAGATTCTAGTCATTCTGATAATGTCTCTATATCATTGTCTTGATATCAACTCATCTTTGTTTCTTGTGGGCTAACCACATATATATTGTTTCTTCCAATGGTTAAACCATCAATTGTTCTTTATGGACTAACCACTTCTGTACTCTCCTTTTGTAAGGTGAGTCTACCAACAATTTACCAAATGTTATGACCTTAAGCTTGGCTCAGGTTGCAACTTAGGCAAAGACTTGAGAAGATATAAAGGGTTGAGTCAATTAGTAAAGCATAAAGATACAAGAATATATCTATACTATATATACCAATTGTACATAAAGTAATTGTCCACAATACATGAGTCTATGAGTCATACCACCATGAGAAAAGAGCAATGAAACAATGTCTACTACATGAAGCACTGATTGAGACAACTATAGCGCAGCTAATTGTTTTGTTATCACTCTTAGCCCTACTTCTTGCTGAATACATAAGATATCAATTACAACACTCTGTATAGAATCATCTACCTTATATACCTTAGACTACTAGTCTGTGCACTACTACTTTAGCCTACCCTAAATGACCATATATCTGTCTTAAGGCCACCATGTGTATAATACATGGTATAATATTATTTTTACCAGAACCTTCTACCATTTTTCATCATGGCACATGATCATGTGATAGTATGATCTGTGACATTCCACTGATCCATAACCCTAGTCCTAAGAATAGAATAACAATAAAGAAAAGAGGAGAAAAATAAAATAAAGTCCAATCTTTGCATTTCTAACAATTAAGAGAAAACTCAATACTGAGGTATATAAACCTTTCAATTCATTCTATCAGTTGAAGTGGTTCTATGTTATTAAGAAAGACAGAAAAAGTCTTAAGATAGTATACAGTCTAGAACTACTCAATAAGATTATAATTGTCCACTCAGAATTGTTTCCAGCTATGAAAGAATTGGCTATGCACTTTGTAAAAAAAGCCTGCAATAGGATACTAGATTTTTATATAGGATATAACAAGTAAATGCTAGCAGAGTGCTTGCAAGACCTCACTATGTTCCAGACTTCTTTTGAGACACTTAGATTAGTTATATTACCTATGTATTGGACAAATTCTATACCAATTTTCTATGAGGATATGACTTATATACTAAAGAAAGAGATTCTGAAGTATACATTACCCTACATCAATGATGTTCTAATTAGAGGACTGATAACTCAATATAAGCAAAAAGATAAAAAATGTTTGTAAGCAACTCAAGAATTAGAAAATTTATATTTGAATATCTAAATATAGTAAATCAAATACTACAATGAATGAAACATACTGGAGAAATATTTTTGGGCTTTAAGACTATAATATATAATCACATTACTATTGTAGAATTTGATTGTTTATATTAAGAAAGGAAACATACTCCAGACACTATAGAAAAAATTCTTAAATAAGGAGCTTGTGAAGATACAACAAATATAAGAGTCTTTTTAGATATAACAGTACAGTGTCAGAATCATATCTCTAACTTCATAACAGTGGCAGCTCCACTATATGAAGTAGTAAATAAAAACATATCTTTTGAGTAGGGACTAGTCCAAGAAAATACACAATCAGATTTAAAAATATTAATAGAGTTGTTTTCATACTCAGTATTTTTTTTAAATCAACAATTTATTACACAGGACATAAAGGTAGACTGTGGTAGCTACTTTGTAACTACTTACATTTAGAAAGGATCAACATGTAAATGGAAATGAAATAAGATGAAAAGAAAAGAAGAGAAAAAGAAAAAGAAAAAGAAAATAACAAACCAAATAAAACATAAGAGAAACAAAACAGTATAGTTATACAAACAGTAAAACTAATGAAATAGTACTATTCAAAGGAAAAAGCACTAGAGTTGAATTGAAGGAAAAACATGAAGTGGGCTATAGTATCCCTTCTTAGATTCCAATAGTTGTTAAACCTTTTACATTTATGTAAAATGTGTTGTCTTGATTCAATAGGATAAAAACTATATAGGCACAAAAATTCTTTATTAGGAAAGAATTTTAGTCAATATTCCCCTATCAGAGCATGATTTGTAATAGCTCTAGTGGAACGAGCACTCAGCGAATTTCAATAACTGAAGTGTTGTAACCATGGTCCTCCTTTAATACTTAATGGTTCAATAGGATTTAGATCATCATCAAGCAAGTCAAAGAAATTTCTCCCTTTAGAATCTGATGCTTGAAAGAGCATTCTCTATTGTGAAAGTATCAAATCACATTATGTTTTTCTGCAGAAATCCCAGGATGATTTGCAAGGGAACGATGGAGTAAAGACTATTCTTTTGGTGTCTTTGTCCACTGAATAATGTAATGGCCACTTTTGTTTGCTAGGGCAATCCCAAAATTTGATATAATTACAAGAATCCTTTGAAAAGAATTCCCTAAGTTCCTAGTATATCGTAGCTGAATAGATTTGATATGGATAAACTGAAGAGTCAAATATCCTCTTGGTAGTATGAAGGGAGTTGGTGATAATAACTAAATGATTGATGTCAGAATTGGCGACTGCTTGATTTATTCCACAATGTATCACAAATAGCTTAGCTTCAGTTGTAGTGACATTGATAACTCTGTGCATGGTTTTGACAACAGGTTTATTATAGGAATGAATATGTGAGATTGAAGTGGCAACATGATTCTTGATACTGGCGTCAGACACAATGATTGTTGAGGAAGGATTAGATGAAGCCCTAAGCGTAATTTCATCCAATTTTTCGATATGTTTTTTAGTATTTGAAAACTGAAAATGAAAAGAAAAACAATCTGAAAATAAATCTATAAGCCTATTTCCAGGTTTAAATTCCTTGTTGAAAAAAGAAAAAGATGGCAAAAATTGGTTATGCTTATCATCCACATCAATAAGTGGAGACTTCAGTCAAAGTCTTTGCTTAACTGTGAGATAGTCAATGGAAGAGATATAATGATTTCTTCCTTACAGCCTATTAGAGCTTAGAATATTGCTAATAATGTGGTTAGACGGGAGAGATAATTTATATAAAAGAAATTTTCTGTAAAGTTTCTTGAGGTGAAGATGTATCAGAACAAGTCCCAATATGGCCTCAATTCCTAGTGTAGGAGATGTCCAAAATGCTCCTGAAATCCAGAGAGCTGCTCTTCATTGCATCTTCCATAATATATTGAGATGGTAGTAAGTCAGGGCTTTGTTGTAATACCACAGTGAAAAACTGTATAGCATTATGGGTAATGCACAACATCTGTAAAGTTTTCTTTTTTGGAGCAGATTGATGCCTCTCAATGAATTACCCAGCAACTTCATGCACTTGATTGTAGAAATCACTTTGTTTGCATAGAAATCTATATGGCTTTTGAAAGTAAGTTTATGATCAAAGATAAACCCAAAATATCTCCATGTTTCTTTGGGGAGTAAGATGGGTCTCCCAAGAGAGGATAAGTCGAGAGGAAAAGAATTGAATGCTTTATGAGATCTAGAAAAATGGAAGATGTCAGTTTTTCCATGTTTTACAACAAGACCACATTTCATAAGTAAAGACAAAATAATATTGTAGCAACAAAAAAGATTAGCATTAGAATGTGAAATAGATTTGTTTTAAGAAATAAAAAGGCCATTGTCCACAAAGGAAATAATGGAAATGGGAATTTTTAGGATTTTTAAATGATTTTCAAGAGAAAGAAAAACAGAAGATAAATAGAGAGCAGAAAGGATAGGAGAAAGAGCAGATCCTTGTCCAACACCAACATTGATGTTAAAAGGAGGATTTCAAAGGTCTTCAAGTTTGATACACAGGTGTTCTTCATATTGAATGGCTTCAACTACAGAGAGTTTGTGTTTCTTGACCCAATTCATAAGCTCCCATGGGCCACATTTCTTATTTGCAATTTCATCTATCTTTTCATCAAAGAAGAAATGCTTTGCTTTCTTGACCATACTTTTGAAGGTCTTTCCAATTTTCTAGACTACAAGATTGTCAATATTTGTATAGTGTATGATGACAATCTTCATTCCACCAAGCTTTGAAGTGTCTTGTTATATTGACTGTTTTTGAATGTTTGAACCAAATGTCTTTAATATTGGTCGCTAAGAGTTGAACTACCTCTTCCAATAATTCAATGTCCTGGATAGATGAAATATTTAAGTTTTTAATGAATTAAATAAGGTCTTCAATAAATCGGTTTTCTTCATCACTTCCTTTGATTAGTGAACGTTGTTTGGTTGGAATATCTTCATCTCTAATAGGAATATCGACAGTGATTGGAGTATGATCAGATGAAAGTCTCCAATCTGGATGGATATGATGTCAATTGAATTCTGTAGAGGAAGGTCAAGTGAAAATGAGGTTTAAGACTGAGTTTGAATTTTGATCATTGTCTGAAAACCTAATAGGAAAATTTTCAATAGGTTTAGATAAAGCAAGAGAAAAAGAGTCTGCTATATCAAAAAGCATATCACTGTGAATAGAATGAAATGGAAAGTTCAAATCCCAAAGACTGTCTCTAATGTTAAAATCTCCAGTCATAATAATTACATTATTAATATTAGTCTCAGTATTCTTAAGATACTTCAAGGCCAACTGAGATGAATCCAAATAAATATTGATTAGGAAAAAAATAGATCCTTAATTGAAGAAAGAGATACATGAGATGTCTCTGTGATTGAAAATGTCATTTTGCAAAGAAAAATGAAGATGTGAAGTGCAAATGTTAATATAAGTCAAGACTCTTGGAGAATCTGACTGATTTACTAGGGATCTGGCAAAAGTAAGCCGATTTGGATGATGGGGGACTCCAACTAGTTCTTCTCCTTCGCAACTAGTGGAGCTCAGAATTGTACAAATGGTTGACCATAGAGGTTCTTGAATGAAAACAATGTTAAAATGTTACAAATCATTGTGAGATCTTGTTCCTAACAGAGTAAATTGATTTTGTCCTATTTTCACAGATCTCAATGTACTTTTTGTTGTGCCATTCATGGTTGAACCTATGTTTCCAAAACAGACATAGATTGGAGTCTGCCTAGTGATTGTCTTGACAGTTGGAACACTTGAATGTGTGCAGACACAGTTTGCCTTTTGTTGTTTCAAGACATGGTGGGTTTGTTTTTTCATTGGCTTTGCAGCACCAACCAAATTGTTGATGATTTTCTGATTTATGTGGGCTGTTACATTTGACGCATTTGGAATCTTGAATTTTACAAGAAAATGTGGTGTGTTCTTATTTCCAACAATTTTTACATTGTGGAATGCCAGGGTTCATGTTAGCTCCTCTTATGGTGGTGATATACCTTTCTACATTGAAACATTGATTAATCAAACTCTTGGCTTTGCTCCTGCTTTGGATGTCCCAAATATCAATTCAAATGATCAACATATCTGACTTCAGTAAGACTTTGATAACTTGTGGTTTTGAAGCAAGTACAACATTGTCAAAAATCTGATTTTGTTTGATAATGTTCTCAATACTGCTAGAAGTAGGACGGTCCTGAGAATTGTTGTGAAGAAAATATGGAATGCCTATTATTTTAAGATAGGACTTGGATTGTAGGAGTAGAAAATTGATATCATCTGTATTTTTGACATAATGTTCAATGATTTGCAAGTCTGATTATGAAGCCATCTTGTTAGTAACTACTGTGATTCCTAAAGGATCTGATTGGATGAAGTCCACTAGAACTTCATATTTTGCATTTCTAAGTGACCTGTTAATATTAGTGACATGAAGAAAGCTATTCTTTATGAATTTCATGATATTTTCACTGCTCATTGGGATGATGTTATGTTTTCTTGATGGACCTTTAGTAGTTATTTGAATATGTGGTTTTGTCTTAGGAGTGTCCTTAATGATGTTGTTGATCTGGTCTATTTTCTTTGCTTCAAGAGACAGAAAAGCCTCTTTGATTTTGATAACCTTAGATGTACTAACATCTTGTTTCAAAGCCTGAGCATAAGTTTTTTGGGGCTGTTTAGAGACTTCGGCTGGTTTGATATTTTTGAAGTATTTGGAGATTTGGTTAACCTCCTTCTGTGATTTGGCAGGAATAGGAAATGGGAATCTTCTCTATACTTGCCAGAGTCAGTTTGTCAGTGGCTTTGTTGCTCTTATTGGATACAAATAGTATTTTTGGAGTGAATTTTGCTGAGATTTTCTTTCTAAGAGTGTTTGAATATTTGTCAGCATAGAGTGAATCCCATTTAGCCTGATAGATGGAAGATATAAAATTCCAAATAGCTTTGCCAATACTATGGTATTACAAAATGAACTACTCACTTATTTGTGATATCTGAACCTTAGGTGTACTCTCAAAGGTTTAGGAGTGATTCAGAAGTTCAATAATAATAAAAATGATGATTAAGATCAATACAGATAATAAAGAATAAAGATTGATGAAAATTGATGTTGTTAAGTCTAAGGTCTAATCCTCAGACACAAAAGTATATATACAAAAGAGTGATGGTCCATACGCAAGCTGTTGCCATCACATGATCAAAACTTGTATCTGATGGGAGCTGTCATCTGTCATAGCAGCTGTAAGGCTAATTTTAAAAGGTAACTAATTATGTCACTACATTGATATGCTTGTATCTCTACCAATACTTATTGCTATGAGATATATCATATATTATCAGAAACTGTTTAATGAGCACTTCCCAACACAAGTTTAATTGTGTGAATCTGTCTAGCTGTTCATGAGATATTAGCCAACAAAACTTTTACAGTTACTGATGGCCTGATATCTCAGTTGTTTGTTGTCACTTTTGTACATCCCATGTAAATAGCCCTAATTTAGGGCTGTCCAGTGCAACTTAGTTTGTGAAAATCAGTCCACTGGTTGTGGAGATATGAGCTAAATGAAGTTTGTAACACATGGAAATCCTCAAGATCATTTGCCTTTGAGGAATTGACCTGTTTGTTAGAGATATACTTAGTCATGAAGTTGAGGGAGTCCTTGATATTCTTAGAGTCTGATGCTAAATGTTCTATAGAAGATTGATGTTAATAACCATATCTTCAACATGAGGAGAACCCAAGGCAGGGTGTGCAGTTTGACCATGAGGTGGGCTCAAGGTAGAGTATTCAATCAGAACATGTTTGTTCAGCATGTTGTTGAAGGAGTCAGCCATCTTACTGACATGAATTGCTTGCTCTTGATGAGTCTCATAGGATAACCCAGGGCTGTCATCATTTAGGCTATTGTTGTGCTCCATTCTTTCATGGTAAGCAACTGAAGACTTGGTTGAGGATATTGAAGATGCCTTAGAAAGTTGTGGTTGAAGAGAAACAGATCTACCTCACACCTCATCATAATTATCAGAAATTTTCCCTGATAGAATGTCCATCCCTGTATTTGTTGAAGAGAACACAGTTGGTAAATCGATGGTTTGTTAAGAATGCATATTTGTTGAAGAAAAAAAGAATTTATTCCCAAAGTCTCTTATGAGCACTACCATATAAGATGGTAGTACAAGAGAAAGAAGGGATGATGTCATACTCAGTATTTATCAAAGGATATTATGATCAATATCTCATGTCTTACAAATAGTTACTTCATGGATGACATATGTTGGGGTCTATTTATTTCTACTTTCATTTATCTGCTGCATCTTGTTGTATCTTCATATATACTCAGTTAGTGCCTTATATAGTAGTAGAGGCTTTCTTATATTTTACCTACTTCTTCCTCAAGGACACTATATATATAACCTATGGTTATTAGGTATATATAGCTATAGATACTCTTCTGTATCTCTATGCTTTACTAATTGACTCAATTCCTATTCCTTACTCAAGTCTTTGTCTAAGTTGCAATTGGAGCCAAGCTTAAAGTTGTAACAAAAAGAAGCTAAAGAATGGAAAAAGAGAGGTAGAGTAATGTTAAGTACAAAGAACTTGGTATTCAAAGAGAAACTAGTGAAAAAGCTAGTGGACTAATATGTTGGTCCAAATTTCATCAACAAAGTAGTTTCTACTAATGTAGTCAAATTACAACTGCCTACTTCAATGAAAATTCATTCAGTTGTGAATGTTAGACTGATAGTATAATATAGAGAACAAGTGGAACAACAAAAGGTAGAAGAGGCAAAACAAGTGGAGGTAGATAAATTTAAAGAATGAGAAGTAGATAAATTTTAAATAAAAATAAGAGAAGTAGTAAAGTACTTAGTATATTAGAAGAAGTTTACAGTAGAATATAATATCTAGGAGAAAAAGAAAGACTTAGGAAATGCAAAGGAGATAGTAGCTAAGTTTGAAAGAAGGGTGAATACAGAAGTGAGATAACAGAAGAAATTGGATATAACAGAAGAATGAGAATTTAAAAGGGAGACTTATCTGGAAAATACACAGCAAAGATATTATACAGATAGGATAACAGCAAATTTAGAAAGGCGTATTTAAAGAAGTTGGAGAAGAATTGGCAAAAATGAAAGTCAGTTTCTCTGGAAATCAAACCTTGAAGAGAGAATAATGTTAGAGCTGAAAGTGAACTTAACTTTCTTTATTTTTCTTTTCCATTTCTTTTTATTTTCTAAACTTAGGATTAGGGGCTAGTATGACATTACATGTGACTGTCACATGTCACAAAGAATATTGTAGGAGGTTTTAGAAACAATAATATTATTACACATGCCAATGGTATTGTAGCAACCACTCGCCAGAACAGCACTTGTGATATGCTGACTTCAGCAAAGCTCTTAGTAGGCTATCTAGTAGTGGGGATTACAAGAGAACTCGACAAGGAGCCCTCGCTGCATTGCTCCTCTATTTATATAAATACAATGTGGTCCATGCTACAACAATGTGTCTACCTTATGTCCTATTACTCATTCACCATGCTTCTACCTCAAGGCCACCATGCCATGTCTATGTGCCCTGACATCATACTCTTTAATCTCCATCACCATGCATGCACCTTGTGTACACCATAAGGGACTCATGTCTCTTGATGTCACTCCTAACCCTAACTCTGATCTAGACTCCTCTCTTGATCCTTCTAGACCCTAAGTCCTTCTAGACTGCTTTAGACTATTCCACATGACTTCCAGGTCACATGCTCTTCTTCCATTGTAGACTAATAATTAATTACTTATCTATGTCTAGCTAACCCTAACCCTAGCCAAAGTCTGTCCACACTCTTGTCTTATAACAAATGGCATGTAATATACATAGTCTTTAGGATAGGCTAGATTTAGTGTAGTATAAACTATTAGTCTAGTATATATAAGGTAGACAACTTTGTACTAAGAACTCTATCAAGTTCTCTTGTGTAAATCCTATACAAGGTTCTACTCTTAACTTATCACTAAGTTTTGAGTCATAATACTACTGTCTTAAAGAAAGTATAAACAATTTAAGAAGACTGTTCCACTCTAGACAAGATTTTAAAAACACTTGTCATTATTCTGCATATACTAGTTATAAAGTACTAGTGGGCTTTGATACAAAATAAATAATCAAGCTTTTCCTGTCTTACTATGTATCTCTTATGTCTAGAGTCTGTTCTTGACTAAAGATAGTATTGCCTTTAGTCAAGGATAATAAAGAGTAAGAAAAAGAGAGAGCTTTGTATTGAGCAGTCTCAGAAAATAGTATTGAGTTCTAATAAAAAATAACTTTTGTATTGAGTAATACAAAAGAACTTAATATAATAGTTTATCTTATATATAACAAACTATAGTCTATGTATACACTACAACTAATCTACCCTAAAGTACATATGCTTTCTATAAGGCCAACATATTATTATTAGTACAAACTCAAGATCTTAAAGTGAATCAAGAGAAAAAACCTTGTATTGGATTAACATAAGAGAACTCAATAGAGAACTCTGTACAAGAATGTCTATCTTATATACTAATTACTCATGGTTCGTGATCTGTCTACACAAAGGAACAGTAGGGTTCTTTATGGGTTCTATTTAGAGTAGAAATTTCTTTCTTAGGGGTATTAGCCAATATTCTTTAGAGCAGTAGTGTCAAGATCGTTGACGGTGGACTTTATTTTATTTTTCCTTTTCATTTTTATTTTACTTTTCTTTTCTTTTTCTTTTAATTTTCTATTTTTAAAACAACTCGGGTTATGGTTATCAGTCACGCTGTCACATCAGTCACAACTTGATGGCGTAGTCAC
>Ga0157363_1003763_pt1 | contig 13803 bp, 10 predicted proteins | sample AttsexASBM1_FD_111477 | JGI IMG/M metagenome (GOLD analysis project Ga0157363, IMG submission 111477) | Fungus gardens microbial communities from leaf cutter ant in Ribeirão Preto, State of São Paulo, Brazil - Atta sexdens ASBM1 | ecosystem: Host-associated > Fungi > Mycelium > Unclassified ...
CTGTAAATATTACTTATTTGAAATTGAGCGTTAATTTCTGTAGCCGAAATTAATCAGAAGGTCTGTTTTCTGTGGCTGAACCAGTGTACACTTTTGGAACTTAAAGTGAAATAGGTATATGTTTGATATTTGTCGAAAGCGAGAAAGAGACTAGTGCAGGAATAGAAAACAGAAAGCTTTATACCAAGCCTGTCCAATTTGAGCTCCGGAGCCAAAACATAAAGCCATCGACGCAAAAAAAAGGTCAATGTAAGATTTTAGAAACTAAAGTGTTGATAAGCGTCACTCAGACGCGTATCAACATTTTACAATCCTTGAAATCTTATCCACATTGAATTTTTTACGTCGACCACTTTGCGTTTTTCTCAAATTGGACAGGCTTATACGATATGCGTTGGCAAAGACGTTCCGCTGATAGCGAAAAAAGAATTTATGAATCGTTAGAGACTTACATAACTCTCGCGGACTCCCTGAAGTACGCAGCCGGCCTCATGTGTTTTTCTTCGTGGAAAAAATAGCTGGAAGACTGCCCATGACGCCCCAGGAGGCGGTGAAGTATTACGGCTCCAGACTGACGGAATTCGAACGCGCCGAGATCGAGAAGTATTCGGAGATTTGGTACCTGGGTTTGTCGGCCCACAAAATCCATGGCGAGGAAGTCTCCTCCCAGAACGGCGGTTACGACGATGAAAACGGCAGTTACAACAAAGTCCTGCACGATCATATCTCTTACAGGTGGGTGAGCACCCGTTTGTCCTCTTTCGTCAAACTTCAACACAATTTTCCCTCTTCTAATATTGTCGCCACTCGCGCTCGATGTTTATTTCGCCGAATATAACTAGCTAGACCGCTATAGCTAGCAATGGAATCTCGCAATTACGCGCACTTGCATTCCACGTGTTGTTATTCTCGAGAGGAGAAATTGCAGTTGATAGCTGTGCGTATAGTTGTATATATCTAAACATGCACAAATTGCAAAACTATAAGTAAAAATACTCGTCAACGAATTTTCTCTTCGCGTGAATGAGCTACACGTTTAACGGAATCAGCAATCATACGAGCGCGCTCTTCTTCTCGCCTTTTTTACATCCTCGCTTGTCCACGTTGTTTACTCGTTTACGTGTGTAAAGTATTGAAAACTTTTGTGTGCACTCAGATACGAGATTCTGGAGGTGATCGGTAAGGGAAGTTTCGGTCAGGTGATCCGAGCGCTGGATCACAAAACGGGACAGCATATCGCCATCAAGATTATCAGGTATGTGAAACGGTACACTCATCTCGCGCGATGACTCAGATCGTGAGTTACGATCTGAAAAAAAAAAAACATGGCGCGTCCGCAATGAATAATGTCCGATACATCCATTTTTCCGAACGTGTCCGCTTTCCGAGCGCATCGCGTCATTTTTTTGTATTTAAACATCGCGGCTTTCACTTGTTTCTTTACAGAAACAAGAAGAGATTCCATCACCAAGCTCTCATCGAAGTGAGAATCTTGGAACATCTCAGAAAGAAAGATTTAGAGATGAACTCGCAGCACAATGTGATACACATGCTAGAATATTTTTACTTCAGGAATCATCTGTGCATCAGTTTCGAATTAATGAGGTGAGCGATCAAGTGAGATAAAAACAGAGTCGAATTTTCACCTGCGAGAATTTATTAAACGAACAAATCAAATTTGCATTACAGTTTGAACTTGTACGAGCTAATCAAAAAGAATAATTATCAAGGATTCAGCCTGAGCTTGATTCGCCGTTTCGCCAACTCTCTAATTAGTTGCCTGAGACTGCTCTACCGAGAAAACATCATTCACTGCGATTTGAAACCGGTGAGTAACATCAAGAAGAGCTCGCACAGTCATCTTTTTTTCTCGTTAATCCAGAATGTATCATATCTCATATACATTGTCTTATTGTTACAGGAAAATGTGCTGTTGAAACAACGGGGGAGCAGCTCGATTAAAGTCATCGATTTCGGCTCGTCGTGTTATAGCCACCAACGCGTTTACACATACATACAATCGAGGTTCTACAGGAGTCCGGAAGTGATTCTCGGTCTTACCTATGGTCCACCGATCGATATGTGGAGTCTGGGTTGTATCTTAGCCGAGCTGTACACAGGGTATCCGCTGTTTCCGGGCGAGGATGAGATAGAGCAACTTGCCTGTATAATGGAGGTCCTCGGTCTGCCACCGGAGCACATTATCAATCATGCCTCTCGTCGCAGGCTCTTCTTCGGTAAGTTATTAATATCCACGAGTACTGGAAACTCTGGAAAGACCGCAAGAGTCCTCACTAAAAATAGAAGAGGGCGCGCATAATACTCAAAGAACCGGGTTTAAAATAATTGCAGATCAGAAGGGAAGTCCGCGATGCGTGACAAACAGCAAGGGCAAGAAGAGATGGGCAGGTAGCAAGAACCTCTCAATGGCGCTTCGGTGCTCCGACATGCTCTTCGTAAACTTCGTTAGCAGATGCCTCGAGTAAGTTCTTTACAATAGGCTGTATTATATTCTGGCGTGGATTTATTATTCGAAAAATCTATTATGCATCGACGAAATCGATTATATCTTTGAAAAGTTTTTACTTGATGAATAATTTTATGGAAACCTAGAAGGTGGGAAGGTTTTCATAATAATTAACCTTTCGTTGCAATGTGAAATTTTCATCCTTTGTTCATAATTTGGGTGAATTTTAGTATAGATTTTCGCATTGCTCCGGACTGTATAAGAATTTGAAAAAATTCTTAAATGTGAAAACTTTAACAATAAATGTTTACTATCAGAAGGATTGTATTTTACTTATTTTTTTAAATTTAAATTTATCAGAATTCATAATAAAAAATCGGTCTATATGTCTTTAAAGTCCAACATTGTTGTCGGAGGGTTACTAAGAGAGGACTGCTCCACAAAGTAGTTTTTTTATCTTGAATCTTACAAATTCCCTATTTGTGAACTTTATACATAATTAATACTATTAGGTGGGATCCAAAGAAGCGTATGACCCCCGACGAGGCGATGCGTCACGAGTGGTTGACTTCGTCGTCGTCTTCGCACATGAGCTCCTCTTCATCGGCGATAACTTCGACAGTGAACGCAAGCGCGAATACGACGACAACGAGCGTCGAAACGCCACGGGAATCCGCACACGCTCCACAGACAGTGAGCGTGACTGTGAGCGCACCGCGACAACGAGCAACGACGATGGAGGACCCACCGTACACGATGTACCGATTATATAAAGGTCGCAAGTATATACAGAAGGTCTCTACAGGTACCGACAGCACCGACAATGGTGGTGGCTTGATGGTGAAGAGCAAGCTGAACGGCAGTGCGAGCAGTCACGCCCTAGCGAGTAACACGCAGACAGCGACGTCGAGGCATGCATCGACCGGCGACATCGTTGCGAGTTTAGATCCGAATCTCGACGACTCAGGCACGTTCCTGCCACCGATATTGTGAAGTCGGGTTTGTGCCAGCCATTTCTAAACGGGCTATTCGCGTATCGACGCGATCTGCAGACTCGCTCTTTGCACTTTGATGCGGGAAATGCGTAGATGTGTATCACTCGACATATGTCAAGAGCGAGAGCAACAATTAATAAGGCGCGTATAGAACTGGCTGGCCGGTCCAACATTCTCGATGCCAAACGGCTAATTAATTAAACGCAGAGTCGCTAGTCTCGGCATGCATCGAGCTATGAGGCCAAAATGACGATCTGACAACGGGAGAAGAGCGCATAGGCATGACGAGCAATATAGCAATCGCGTGATTGATTCGCACTCCCGAGGACTCTGGCGATCTAATATCACTCAGGTAATCGTAAACGAATTCGCGCGCGCGCGCATTATCGTAGTTATTCGCGAAAAATATAGACCTGTTGCCTACGATGAGAATACTAGCAATCGTTAGTATACTAATCACATTTCGACATGGACCATCGTACCTACATTTCGAATGTTGTTTATTTCACGCCTATATGAAGTTCACGATTAACAGATGACGAAATCTCGGCCATAGGTATAAAAAAAATTACAATTGGAAGTTCGAATAGAATGCGTAGTTTGCCTTGCTGTCGATAAGCTGTGAGACGATTCATCGTCGTCGCATTTTCGACGTTGCATTTTCGACGGTAAAAAAAAGCTCGCACGTGTGAATGCAATCGAAAGCTATACCGTATAGCATCATACTTTAGATAACTACGCGAGTGCAAGCGGCGCGATATCCGTATCGTGGCAACGATGTACGATAGAGAAGCGAGGAGTTTAAGCGAAGCACATTATGATCAAACAACGATTCGTCCGGCATTAATGTAACGTCGGAGATTACCATCGAATTACGGTCGCGCTGAGAAGACCTGAGTCGTTTGAGACCTGTGTCGCCAACACAGGATCGCGCGATTAATAACGAAGCGTCAAGGCGAAGAGTAACATTAATACATGAAGTGTGCCCCAGTTTAACGAGGCCTGAGTAGTCTTATTGTGATATTAAACTACCACTGTCTTACTTAGATCTCTCTGATATTAAGAAGTAACGATCGCTAATATAATAATTTCAACTACTATTAATCATTATTTTCTTATTATCTGTAATAATCGCTATATCGTTATTACTGCAAAGATATAGCGGCATATAAGTAACGAGGATTATCATCGATATAATGACAGAGTTAACACTACTTATATACGTAGGATGTACAGATTTTAATTACGCGTTTTTGACATCCCGGAGCAGCAGCAACACGCTGATCCGCTTACTATGGATATACGTAAAAAAAAAAAGAAACAGTCCGATAATTTTCGGTCATTTTCAATGAATTTTTAGTGATTCCTTATTACACCACTCTTCTGTTATCATTAATTGTCTGCGCGACGTAACGCATGCTTCATTACGTCGGAATTGATTAATTTTGATTAACGCCCCGTGAGATTCCTCTCCGCCTTCACAATACTATCTATTTACACATTGTTGTAATTTCCTGGCATTAATTAGCGATTTATATAATTTTGACACGCCCTTTCAGAACCATCACGAGCATTTCGCGATATGCAGAGGATTTGACAAAAAACAAACCTATTGTATTATAGTATTCTAGTATTATAATATTAGGTTACTTTTAGACTTGGTAATTGTTCGATGTGCCCGTACCCATTCTAAAGTTTCACAAGTCACGAGCTCGTAATAATTACATCATTATGACGTTAGAAACGTGAGACGCATCACGCTCCACCGTTTGTTGCTTTCGAGCTTCCACCACGGAACATTATATCTTCCGTTTTTGCATGCTTCTCTAATTCTTAAAGGTTCTATTATACGTACGAAATCATCGGTGGCCCTACTAAAACTGTAATCTGTGTTTCATTGTCACGGCCGAAAATTGGAGCATATGTAAGAATAATAAAATACTCGCAAATTATGAATCGCGTCACAAGAGACTGAAATGAATCATTATTTTATATTGCTAACGGAAACATAGCGAAATTGTTCCTAATGTTCGTTCTGCAAATCGATATGTCGCCTTACTTTCATTACACTTTTAGCGAGTTCTTTTGTGAAGCATACACTATTTGATTTTTGCGGAAAGTTATCGAACGTCTCACGATAATCGAAACGAATAATAAACTTACCGTCACACAAACGGTCTCACTTTAGCCCAAGAATTTTTAGGACAATTAATATATATCGTACCAATCGTAGTAGTATCGCGCGACATAATCGGTGAATGGCCAATAAACGCGAGCGGATGTATATTATAATATTAAGAATTACATACATAAATATATTATTCGTATGCGGCTAATCTGCCCGAACGAACGACTGACGAAGTAGCGCATATTATATGATATATGATACACGATTCTTACAACTTGTGGCGGGTTCGTAGCAGTCACTCTCGAGTAATCAACGTCAACGTAATGACGATTATCACGAAGTCTCGGGTAAGCATTTCGTTCGATTACTCTAAACGAAAAAAAAGAAGAGAAAAAGAAAATTTGACGAAGATAATGTCTATGAGGCGACGATTTCTAGGGAACGAGAGATATATCAAATTCTGTATAAAATAAAGATGTGACTTTGTATGTGCGTGTATGCGTGCTGTGAGAAAGACTTATCTCGGAGAGAACAAAAGAGTGAGAAAGAAAAAGTGTGGCGTATGGTTATGTGCACACATATATCTATTGCATAAAATATAATACCATTATACACATGAGCTGCGATAATGCGCAAGGGCAAAACGAGTTAAGTCTAGGATACGATAGAGGACAATTAGAAGAAGTGCGTTCACAAAGAACACGCGCGACGGAATCCCTGCCCCGCCACCTCTAAAAAAAAAAGAAAAAGAAAAAAAAAGAAAATAAACACACCGTTGTACAGTCTTAAGTTTTTAGTTGTGTTCACTATTGTATACAGCGGGATCAAATTATATCTGTATCAACGGGACGATTGTATAATCTGTGTGATGTGCATCATCGCTTATACAGACCAATGCACACTCGGTACGCGTGTGACGCGCGTACGTCTAAAGAAACATACGAGAAGCATGTTCGTACTACGAAAAATATATGCTAGTGATCGGTTTAGCTGGTGTCGGTTACCTCGACTCAAACCGGGTCTTTGTCTTCTGGAAAGGACAGAGGGATCACTTAAATTATGAATTAAAGATATCGTCAAAGCTGGGACTAAAAAAAAGAGGCAGGGCATGTATTGTTTCAACATCATTCATGAAACAGCGAAAATCCATGTCCTTCGACTGAAAACTACTCGACTTCACACCTGGTCATTTCGCGAATGAATAGTTGCGAACGCCGCGATTTCTTCATATGGCGCGGACAGACAAGGGAGACAGTCGCTTTTTCTAGTCCGGGATGTAACGAACGTGCTCCGAACGTACACGCGCGCGAACACACACACACACACACACACACACACACACACACACACACACACACACCTCATTTGAACGCGATGGAGAGAAGAAAAAGAGAGAAAGAAAGAGAAGAGTTCCCTCTGACTTCAACGAAGGAATGCTCCGCGTGGCGTATATCCTTTAAGTCAGTGTGCAATTAATTAACGATGCGATTAGACATTATCGAATTAAATTAAGTATAATGCGTGTGCGTGCGTGACCCTTCTCCTCTTCCCGCAAATGGATAAACGCGTCCGATGAAGAGGCTCTTGCGAGGCGTTTATTGCGAAGAATCATCGTTGCGACGGCCGAGCCTCATAGATCATCCTAGTAGGACAATCATAGAGTTACGCGTTTGTATTAGACGCGCTAGTAAGTTTTCATTAGATGATAGAGACGCGAGTAACGAGGGATTATCTCTCGTTTGAGAAGCTAATACATAAAATGATCCCGTGGGCGTGACGGAGGATCGTTTAAATTATTAAACGATGGCCACGCACGCTTCGCTCTTCTAAGCCCTAAGAGGAGCTCTCGGTACGCGAATCCTTACGGAAGTGAGAATATTTCACAAGCACGGAGAGAAGTGCAGGAAGAAACGATTCTGATAAAAAAATGTGGGAACGAGGGATGAGTTCATAGAGAGTGATTTGTAATCTGGCGTTCAATTGTGGATGCTTGTGTAAATGCGAGTTCGTCAATTTCTGCCCAGACTTAACTATAGCAAACGAGAGAATTGCTAATAAATGATTATTATAATGACAGTATATATATATATATATATATATATATATATATGTGTGTGTGTGTGTGTATATATATGTATGTGTATATATATATATATATATGTATATATATATATGTATGTGTATATATAATATATACTGATACGATACTGAAGCATCATCATCTTTTGTATCATTTGTTCGTTTGTTTTTATCTTACTGCGTTTGTCTTTCATTAATAATGCAATACCAAGATCACTCGGTTTCGACTCGGTATCTTGTGTGTAAATATATAACTAATAAAAAAATATGTATACAAATGCAATGAGAAAGTACGTCTTCTTGACGCGTATCTTCCTTACATAAATTCCTTTTTTCCTCCATATTGGATAGTATTAAATACCAAATGCCTGCGATTTAAATAGTTTATTTTTAACATACTCGTATTAAATACACCATATGTATAAGATAAAACGCAATATACTAAGCATATCGATGAGTAAAGGATGTGTCGATATTCAGAACCATTATTTATTGATGAACGACGAACATTTCACTGCTAATTTTAATTAGTGAGAGAATCATGAGAGTTCTGAATATAACACAGACTATAAAGTTAAAACGCTAAACATAAGTAGAGAACAAAAAAGATTGAAAGTAACGAACCTTTTTTTTTTAAAAAAAAGAATAATGTTTTAGACAGACAGAAGGCACAGGATGATTTAACATTACATGTACTGCTTTTTGATATATGCATTCGTACTGAATCTGAATTCGTCTTCTAACGACAGATGGATGCTACACACATATTCTTCTAATGAAAATATAAGATCGACGATACTGGTTTAAATAACTGTTGGAGATCGTTGCATGCACGACAATATAGATAGACATACATGAATACCATAGCATATATGTAATCTCAAAGTAAGTCTCCCAATGCTTTTGTTTCGATGCTACCTTCGTCTTTCTCCTTTTTGAGTTTTTCTCTTCTCCTTTTTCTCTTCTTTTAATTGTTTTTGCTTCTCTCTAAAATATAAAATTATTTCATTATAAATTATTTAAAGTTTCGTATATTTAATGCACATATTCAATGCTTTTAAATTCATATCAGATTGCAAATGGAAGATTGAGGATCGCGAATTGAAGATTAGGATTAAACTAAATAACTTTAATCGTAATCTATATTTTGTTCTAATTGGACGAATTTAAAAACTCTATAACAAAATCAGATTATAAGTGATTTTGTCAGAACCCTATGAGAGAAAAAGATATATATATATATATATATATCCTGTTTCTGTCAATGTAAATTAACCTGAATCTTAGTTTAATTTACCTTTTATCTTTCCGTTTCTATCAATATAATTTAATTTTAATTTTGTTTCAATAAATTATTAGTTTTATCTTTTTCTAGTTTTAAGAATCAAAAAAAGATGAAGAGTGAGTTGAACGGAGATTAAAGTTAATCTACATTGGTAGAAATGGGCATAATTCTGAGAATTAGAAAAGGATAAAGAGTAAATTAAATTTAATCTATATAGAAATGGACATTATCTATTCTAGTTGAATTCTCCAATTCGCAATCTTCGATATATAGTTCGAGAGTTTCTACCTATCTTCCTTGTCCTTTTCCTTCTTCTTCTGACTTTCCAGCTTGGCCTTTTCTCTTTTTTCTCTTTCCTGCTGTACAATGGTAGCTGCATTCAAATTCTTTTCGATTCCACAGTCTCCACCACTTGCTCCATCTTCTTCTCCATCTCCTTCGCTATTGTCTTCATCAGACATTTGACTGTATTGTGCTAATATAGCCTCCCGTATTCGTCTCTCTTCCTCTGTATAGCTCCTCTGGGTTGTCGTGGGTAGACTCTGCGATTCCAGCATTTTTGCCAGTCTGACATCAACATCTTCCATCGGTGCAGGTGCTGCGGCGACTTCTTCAGTTGGCAACCACTCTGCCCACGCGCTTAAGATTTCTGCTACATGTTTACTGATATTATCCTCCTACAAAGGAAGAATCAAAACTCTATATCGTACTCTCTAAACTCTCTTTAAAATAAAATCTCACTTTAATAGTAAAAAATAAAACTGATTTTAAAAACGAATGGCTTAATTTTCAACCCCCTTAAGAGTAATAATTCGCTCTTCAGAGAGATTCACTCTAAAAATTCTAAAACATAAGAAGCATTACGTAATTTCGCGCAAGAATAAAAATTTATGTTTCTGGCACGTTGAAGCGAATTAAAAACCGCGAGAATTTAAAGATTTCATAAAAAAATCAATACATGAAGTCAACATTAGCTTCAGTAACTCTTATCTATGATCCCTGATGGGTCTATCCGTGTTCTCCTAGTGAACGAAAACGACAGATAGTTACACTATGGAATGAATCGAGCGGGATTCGCGCGCGCATAGGTAAGATTCGCTGAAGGAGAGCGTACGGGAAACGTAGACACGTACTTTCGGAGCACGAGTGTTCACGGCTATTTCCGACCGGCTGACGATCGCGGCGGCCGCACGTATTCTAACCTCAACATAAGCAGCGCTTATCAACTACTCACCGTTATGCCCGCGAGTATGCTCTCGAGCGCCTCGGTCTTCTCGTCCTCGGTTTCGTCACCTTCGAGGATGCCTTTGATGTATGTGCCAAAGACACCCTCATCCGTGTTGAGCGCCTGCAGCTTCTTACTGAGCCAGGCGTCGAAGGAGCTCGCCGTGACCGCCATCACTCGTGCCAACTCCGGCGCTCACGCGGTTTTAATTTCACCGGTCGCCTCTTCGCGCGCTCTAACTGTCGTACGAAGAAAGGAAGGAAGGATGCAGCGTCGCCTCGATGGCATTTGATCATCCGAGCAGTCACATCTTTCGACACTGGACGCGGCAAGCCGGCGAACGGACCCGGTCATCTCCACGAAGGCGTGGATATCATCGCACCGGACCTTAGATTTTATCTGTTTCTATAGCACTGATCTCGATGTGCGTAAAGTAGACGTATATATCACGCGTGCTATTACATACGATGTCGTGAATATCGCACTGTTTCTGGAGCGCATTTCCGGAGTGTGCGCATTTTGACACTAAACGACTAAACGCATCGCAACTGCGCGCGCCTGTGTGCTATAGTGTCGTAGATTTTTTTCATGCCAGAACGTGAAAGAGAATTTACAGTAGCTAAAGGCTTTAGAATTATAATTCGTACGTGATGTAGAAAATAAACGACTTTTATCAAATTTTCATTAGCTTGAATATTATAATTTGTCGAATATTTATTATATTTCATTAATTTAGAATTAATTATTTTCTGTTGTTTTGGCAGAAAATAATTGGATTAAAATTGGCTGCATTCAGCAGAGAACGCAGCTTTGCAACTGTTGTAAAAATTCTTTTTGATTTATACATATAAATTCAATAAGGAATTAAGGACAAGAAAAATGTATTTTAAAAAATGAACTTATCAATTTGTGAAGTTGATGGATTTAAAAATCATCAAGATTGATTTGTTGTTGAAATCGCTATTAAAAAGTATTATCAATTTTTTATTACAAAATTATTATCGCTATTGAGGACCTATTCAAATAAACTTGTGCAGCTGCAATAATGTATATGAACAGAAAAATTAACAAGTTAAAAAGGGTGCTATGAAAACCTTACAGATCTCCAAGAGACATCCTAAAGATTTCCAAGAAGACATCCTGCGTCAAAAGAACGTTCCTAGGATATTCTTTGGATAAAGTATGCTGCAAGAAGATGCTATAGAAAACAAAGAAAAAAGAAATAAAAGCATGCCATATTGTTTATTTTTTCCATACTAGATGCAAATTTATTATGCAAATCTATTATGCGGGGTCTACAATAGAATTAAGTCATAGAAAATTGACCAATCATAGTCGATTATTCTTCTAATATTCGACTGTGATTGGTTAATTTTCTACTAAAGACTCTACGACCGCTACAACTTGTATTATAGACCCCGCATTATGTAAATCTTTGGCTATACCCTTTTGAAGATGAAAAAAAAGAAAAAGAATGAAATGATTCAATTTGAAAACTACCGCGTTCATCGTCAGATGATCGCGATCGTGCTCGTCTGCCACTTCACACCGATCGCAGCGACCCGCCGCGGCACAGTACCGTAGTATTTCCTGTTGCCTTTCGGATGTGTCGTTCCTTTCGTTGTCACGGACGTATTTAGCATAAAATATGAACGTGATCGCGAAATCGACAACTCTCTCGCCGTTCCTGCGAGCGACGGCGACTGTCGTCTCGAATGGAGGGATGCCTGTGGCCGCGACTAGTAAAGTTAACAAACCGAAGATTACTGTTCCCGAAGCTTTTAGGCGGAGACTCCAACAGACTATCTATCAGGATCTTCTTACTGGACCTATGTGCATAAGCTCGGGAGTCGCAGGTGCGTCCGCATTATCAGCCTGTTCTACACCACGTATATTCCGTGAATTCGTGTTCTTTTACAATAAATCGCGCCGAAATTCGCGCTATTCGCGATTATATAATCGATATCTGCACAGTATACTTCGCAGATCGCTGCGCTATCAGTTGAGCTTAGACCTCGTTGCATCAACGTTATTTTGGCTTTAAGCAAAACTTGTATCTGTCTTTATCCTTCTTTCTAAATAAATAAACACAGACATATATTTAGATTTTACGTAAAACCAAAATTAGTGCCTTAGGCTTGTAAATCCAGACAACATGCATTACCTAGAAAACGTCTTTATGACATCTTTTAGACATGCATATTATGGAAAATTGCTCCAAAATAATTTCAACTGATGTTATATTTTCATTTATAAATATAAATTAGAAATGAAAATCTACAGAAGATCTTTTCCCTTTATGTCTCCCCTCCTGTTCAACCTGAAATAATAATATAAAAACTATGCTTCGATATGTGCTATCAGTATTGGAATCTTTAATTTACGTGTATTAGATTTTCGATACTGACACTATCGAAATACATCGAAACATAATTAAAAACATCAGTACTCGTAGTTGAGTCTTATATTTGAGACTGTCTTAAGCACAATCTTAAGATATCATAAGCCAATCAGATGGCATCTAAAGACTTTATTTAAGTTAATTTTAAAATAAAAACAAACTATAAATACCACTCACAGTCTGTTCTTTTCATGCCTGTTCTAATGTAGTTGTCTTAATATAGTTTCTATTAATGTAGTTTAATTTTAATTTTGGTTAAACTAACTCTTCATCTTTTTCTGTTTTGAGAATTAGAAAATTATTAAGTAAATTGAATCGAGATTGAAGTTACTCTATATTAATAGAAACAGACATCAACTGACCTTGCATATTCATCTTACAATTCTTTCTTTTTCTTTTTCACATTGGAGAAAAAAAGAGAAAAAAATGAATATATACATATACAGAAAGTTTAGCTAAAAATAACAGACCTAATCTGGATTTATGTTATCGCAGTCAGCACGCAGGTACATCAGCGACGTTTGGCACATACCGACATTCAGTGGCCAGATTTCACCGATTATCGCCAATCTGAAACACAAGATCCAAATGCAAAATCACGAGACAGTGCACCATCCCGAAAGGGTATCTCCTATCTTATCGCAGCTGGTAAGTACAAAGAAATTGTACTTGATACATTATAAATATGAATCGCGATCTAAAACGTCTTTGATTTTATGCATAGGTAGTTCTGTGGCAGGAGTTTATGGCGCAAAAGTAATAGTGCACAACCTCGTTGGCATGCTGAGCCCAACGGCTGATGTACTTGCCATGTCGAAAATCGAAATAAAGCTCGACAGTATTCCTGAGGGCAAGAGCGCTATCTTCAAATGGCGTGGAAAGCCTCTGTTTGTACGACATAGGTAATTCAGAATAGTTGAAAATTTATTACGTAAAGCCTGTATCAAACTATAGATTAAGATTGAGATTGGATTTGATCATTTGAAGCACAGTTCATTAAACTTGATATTGACTTTTTTTTATTCTTATTCTTATATATTTTATATATATATATATATATATTTTTTTTTATATATATATATTTTTTTTTATTCTTATTGAATTAAATTCCAATCCAATCTCAATCCCAGAGTGCTTTTCAGTAAAAGATGACAGTATAAGATTAATATTACATTTGTCGTACAAAATTTTTAAGCGTATTAATTTGCTGAAGGAGATTCTCA
>Ga0157363_1003765_pt1 | contig 13802 bp, 9 predicted proteins | sample AttsexASBM1_FD_111477 | JGI IMG/M metagenome (GOLD analysis project Ga0157363, IMG submission 111477) | Fungus gardens microbial communities from leaf cutter ant in Ribeirão Preto, State of São Paulo, Brazil - Atta sexdens ASBM1 | ecosystem: Host-associated > Fungi > Mycelium > Unclassified ...
CGGTATAATCGCCAACGTTTTCCGCATCCTCTTCAGTGCCGAAGTGGCGAAATCGGTAGACGCAGTTGATTCAAAATCAACCGTAGAGATACGTGCCGGTTCGAGTCCGGCCTTCGGCACCATATGATGCAAAATTAAGTCGCTTACGAGCGGCTTTTTTTGTGTTTGTAATTCTGGCTTTGTAAGGCTTTCTTCGGTTTTTTTCCCAGCTTAAAGCGACCTGATTTGATCGGCATCGACTAACTGATGCGGGTACATCTGCGGGTATATCCTGGTTCGATTATGTTTATACCCACACCGAACCCTTGAAAGGATACTCATCATGGCTCTGAGTGATGTGAAGGTTCGTTCGGCTAAGCCTGAAGCAAAAGCCTACAAACTGACTGACGGTGATGGCATGGTTTTGCTGATTCACCCTAACGGCTCCAAATACTGGCGACTGCGTTATCGCTTTGGCGGTAAGGAGAAGATGCTGGCCCTGGGGAAATATCCTGAAGTGTCGCTGGCGGATGCCCGGGCACGCAGGGATGAGGCCCGTAAACTATTAGCTAATGGCGTCGATCCCAGTGAGAACAAGAAAGCTGTTAAGGTAGAGCAGGAGCAAGAGGCAATAACGTTTGAAGTGGTCGCCAGAGACTGGCATGCCAGCAATCAGAAATGGTCTGCATCACATAGTGCTCGTGTATTGAAAAGCCTCGAAGATAATCTCTTTGCTGTCATTGGTAAGCGGAACATTGCAGAACTGAAAACGCGAGACCTACTTGTACCCATCAAAGCAGTCGAGTCATCCGGACGCCTTGAAGTCGCCGCCCGTTTACAGCAGCGTACTACCGCGATTATGAGGTTTGCTGTACAAAGTGGTTTAATCGATTACAACCCCGCACAAGAGATCGCTGGAGCGGTCGCCACAGCTAAACGGCAGCATCGTGCGGCTTTGGAGCTTAACCGTATACCTGAATTACTTCATCGCATCGATCATTATTCTGGAAGACTGCTAACCCGACTGGCGGTTGAACTCACTTTGTTGGTTTTCATCCGTTCAAGCGAGCTGCGTTTTGCCCGCTGGTCAGAAGTAGATTTTGATACTGCCATGTGGACGATTCCAGGTGAACGTGAACCGCTGGAAGGTGTTAAACATTCTCAGCGCGGTTCAAAGATGCGGACTCCTCATCTTGTTCCTTTGTCGCGGCAAGCCTTAGGTATTCTGGAAAAGATCAAAAGCATGAATGGGAACCGAGAGCTGATCTTCGTTGGCGATCACGATCCGCGTAAGCCTATGAGTGAGAACACGGTGAACAAGGCTTTGCGAGTTATGGGCTATGACACCAAAACAGAAGTCTGTGGGCATGGTTTCAGGACGATGGCGTGTAGTTCACTTATTGAATCAGGATTATGGTCGAGGGATGCGGTAGAAAGGCAGATGAGCCATCAGGAGCGTAGCTCTGTGCGGGCGGCTTATATCCATAAGGCGGAGCATCTGGGTGAGCGTAGGCTGATGCTGCAGTGGTGGGCGAATTACCTAGATGCGAATCGGGAGAAGGGGGTTAGTCCGTTTGATTTTGGGAAACTAGAGTCTACACGGTAGTAACGGCTGTCTTGAGGATAAATTTCTGCTGAGGATTGAGTGCTCTGCGCAAAGCCTGCCGCCTTGCGGTGGCAGGCATAGGGCTAAAGTTATTTATTTTTTTGATACAACCCATGTAACGCATTGGAACTACTTGATAAAATTTTCTTCGGTTAGAATGGGTGCATCATCCTCTACGGGTACTGTATTTTTTAGGAAAAATAATGGCTGTTAATCAGGCGAAAATTTTTGAGTATCTCGAACAACTAGTTGAAAAAACTGAGAAAGATGAATTTATATACGGTTTTTTAACTGCTTTTGAGTTCCCTAAATCTACCCTGAGTCAGATTCGGCAAGGTGGGGCGCGTAATGTTGCGAAAGAGCCAGGACACGTTGCATTAAAAAATAAACTCTACTACCAGCCAGTAGCGGGTAATGATGATCTTGAATCTGCTTTTGACCAACGTATTGCCCATGTGGCGGTTGCAAAAAATAAGATCCGCTTTGTTCTAATAACAAATTTTGTTCGTTTTTTAGCCTGGGACACTCTGACACAGGAACGTCTCGATATTGAGTTTGAAGAGTTACCACGTAACTACGGTTTTTTCTTACCGCTGGTAGGGTTGGAAAAGGCTATTCTCAATAGTGAAAACCCGGCCGATGTGAAAGCCGCTGAGAAGATGGGAAAGCTGTTTGATCTTATCAAGGAGCGTAATGATTTAAGCAAAGCAGAAGATATTCACGCGCTTAATGTTTTCCTCACTCGTTTATTGTTTTGTTTTTTTGCCGAAGACACGGGCATCTTTGAAAAAGGTCAGTTTACTTCCGCAGTTAAGAGCTACACCGCCGAAGATGGCAGTGATTTAGATCAGTTTCTGACAGACCTGTTTGCCGTGATGAACAGCAAACCGAATAGCAAATTACGCCTGTCACTTCCGATTCATTTAGCCGCATTCCCTTATGTTAATGGTGGTTTATTCGCCAGTGATGAGCCTGTTCCAGAGTTGGGGTTGAAGGGCAGACGTATCTTACTTGAATGCAGTGCAATGGACTGGAGTGAGATTAACCCTGACATTTTCGGCAGCATGTTCCAAGCTGTGATTGATGTGGAGCAGCGTAGCCGCTTAGGACAGCATTACACTTCATACAGCAACATCATGAAGGTTATACAACCATTATTTCTGGAGCCAATGCGTTCAGAGCTTGAAAAACAACGCACAAACACGAATGGTCTCAAACGGTTGCTTCTCCGTCTGGGGAAAATGAAAGTTTTTGATCCTGCGTGTGGTTCAGGGAACTTCTTGATTGTCGCCTATAAAGAACTGCGTCTTTTGGAGATGGATGTTATTCAAGCACTTTTAGAAAGTGATCCGCAATCGATCTTTATGAGTAGTATCCATCTTGATCAGTTCTATGGTATTGAAATTGATGATTTTGCCTGTGAGATAGCACGTCTATCTCTCTGGCTTGCGGAGCATCAGTTAAATAAACAATGGGAAGAACACATTGGTTCAGCACCACCAGCATTACCGTTGCGTTCATCAGGTAAAATTTGGAGCGGTAACAGTCTGCAAAAAGACTGGCAGGAAGTATGTCCAAAAATGGTTGATGATGAAGTTTATGTGATTGGTAATCCTCCCTTTTTAGGGACGGTTGGTCGTTCGGAGCTACAGCGTTCTGATATGCAGAAAGTGTTTAGCAACTTCAAAACAATAGGTGGTTTGGATTTTGTTGCATGTTGGTTCTGGAAGGGGGCGCAATATATCCAAAATAGCCACGCTGAACTAGCTTTAGTGGCCACTAACTCTCTTTGTCAAGGGGAGCAAGTTGCAACTCTATGGCCACCGATTTTCGCGCTAGGGTTACATATTCATATTGCGTATCAGACATTTACTTGGGCGAACAATGCACGTGATAAGGCCGCAGTGCACGTAGTGGTTATTGGTTTATCAGGAAAAAGTAAAACGCGCCAACTTTACCAATTAGTGGATGCTAATTGGCACAGTAAACTGGTCGGTAATATAAGCCCTTATCTGGTTGAAGGAAGCGATATCGTTGTGGAACCGAAATCCAAACCAATAATAAAAGATGTTCCTCAATTATTATTTGGAAATAAACCTACTGACGGTGGTCATTTGCTGATGAATAGTCACGAACGGGATAAGCTTCTTGAAGTGGAGCCACAAGCTGCCCGTTGGATAAAGAAGGTTCTGGGAGCTGATGAATTTCTAAATGCGAAAGAACGTTGGTGCTTATGGTTAGCAGACATAACGGATGCTGAGCTTAGAGCTATGCCGCACGTTTTCAACCGGGTTCAAAAAGTGGCTGAAGCTCGACGGAAAAGCCCTGATAAAGGAGCTCAAAAAATGGCTGAGCGTCCTCATCAATTCAGGGATTTAAACAATCCTGATGATTATATATTGATTCCAAGTGTTTCATCGGAGAGAAGAACATATATACCTATAGGTTTTTATGATGCAAATGTGATTTCAACTAATGCAAACTACATTATTCCTAATGGTACATTGTACGAATTTTCCATCCTCACCTCTTTAATACACAACGACTGGATGCGGTTAGTCGCCGGGCGTCTAAAAAGTGACTACCGCTACTCAGCGAAAGTGGTTTACAACTCGTTCCCATGGCCTGATGTGACTGATGCGCAGCGTAAATCTCTTATCGATCTAGCCAAATCGGTGTTACTAATACGTGAGAATTATCCAGAAAGCACTCTGGCTGAGTTATATGACCCGCTTAAAATGCCAGCTGACCTTTTAGAAGCCCATCAGGCACTGGATAAGTTCGTTGATCGTCTCTATCGTGACAAACCATTCAAGGACGCCACTGAGCGTTTAAGCTGCTTGCTACAGCGTTATGAATCATTGACTAAAGCATAAGCTTTCGCTCTGCCAGCCAGGGCATACAGAGGATTGCATTGTGGAAAATATTTTACAGGTGACTTACGGCCAGACTGGGCAAAGTGCGCGTCTTAATGATTTTGGTATGCGGGAAATGCAGGCACGAGCCTTTGAACAGCGCAACAACCCTTATTTACTTATCAAAGCTCCGCCAGCGTCTGGTAAATCGAGAGCATTAATGTTCCTTGCCCTAGATAAGCTTGTTAACCAGGGTTTACGCAAAGCTATTGTCGCTGTTCCTGAAATGTCCATCGGTGGTTCGTTCAAAGATACTGCGCTCACGGAGCATGGTTTCATTGCTGACTGGAAAGTGAAACCTGAAAATAATCTGTGCATTGGAGGTGGAGAGGCTGGGAAGGTTGAAGCTTTTAAACGATTTATGGCGAGTCCTGACGACATTCTGGTTTGTACTCATGCTACTCTGCGTTTTGCTTTCGATAAGCTGAATGTTGAATCGTTTAATGATTGCCTAGTTGCAGTTGATGAGTTCCATCATGTCTCCGCGGATGAAAACAACCGTTTGGGTAATTTGATTGATGCTCTGATGAAAGGTTCTAATGCACATATTGTTGCAATGACGGGTTCTTACTTCCGAGGGGATACCGTACCCATTCTGCAACCCAAAGATGAAGCTCAGTTCACGAAAGTGACCTATACCTATTACGAACAGCTCAATGGATACCATTATTTAAAATCTTTAGGCATTGGCTACCATTTTTATCAGGGTTCATACATCAAGGCACTACCTTCAGTGCTGGATGCTTGCAAAAAAACCATCATCCATATTCCCAATGTTAATTCCGGCGAATCAACAAAAGATAAACATGCTGAGGTTGATGCCATCCTGGATGCGCTGGGTGAGGTGAAGCTGCAAGAGCCAGATACCGGTATCTATCGAGTGAAACGCAAAAGCGATGGCAAGTTATTACGTGTAGCGAATCTGGTTGATGATAACCCGGCAGAAAGACCGAAAGTACAGGCGTATCTGCGTAATATCGACTCTGCCGACGATATGGATATCATTATTGCGTTAGGTATGGCGAAAGAGGGGTTTGACTGGCCTTTCTGTGAGCATGTGCTGACCATTGGTTATCGCAGCTCGATGACAGAGATTGTGCAAATAATTGGGCGTGCGACACGCGATTGTGAAGGCAAAACTCACGCACAGTTTACTAATCTTATTGCTCAGCCTGATGCTCAAGATGATGACGTTAAAGTATCAGTAAACAACATGCTTAAAGCCATCACCACCTCGTTGTTGATGGAGCAGATCATGGCTCCAAATATTCAATTTAAACCACGATCTCAATGGACTGGCGAGCCGTTACCTGCCAATACTGTTCTGGTTGATGATCATACATTATTGGTATCAGACAAGGTTCTAACAATCCTTAACGGCGGTAAAAACGAGATCCTAGCGGCACTAATGGCGAATGAGCAGGTGGTTAAAGAGGCTATTACCGAGTCAACACCGCCTGAGGTAATTACTCAGGTAGTGTTACCATCGGTGATACAAACGCTTTACCCTGACCTGACTGAATACGAACTAGAACAGGTTCGCAGCGGTATTTTGCAGAGTCTTTTTGTAGGCCAATGTGGTGGGTTAGTTGATGAAGCCGATTTGCCGTCGGATGCCATCATTGATAACGGCCAAGGTCAGCGTTCCGGCAATTCAAATGATTCATTAAACGTAAACAATCAGTTTATAAAAATGGGTGATAAATTCATCAATATTGAAAACTTGAATATTGACTTAATTGATGCGGTAAATCCTTTCCACGGTGCTTATGAGATTCTATCAAAATCAGTCACCGCGACGATGCTAAAAACTATTCAGGAAGCAGTCAGAGCGAATCAGGCGCAGGTATCTGAGGAAGAAGCTGTGATGCTCTGGCCAAGAATTAAAGCGTTTGCTAGTGAGCATAAAAGGGAGCCATCGCTGAATGCCAGTGACGCAATAGAGGTTCGGTATGCAGAAGCGTTAGCTTACATCCGAAAAATGAAACAACAGCGTGTTGTGCGACAGGCACCGTAACTTATGCTCAGACTTTCACCTCTTCAAATTCGTCAAAAAGTGACAATTGATGACATTTTTTCTGAACCAGACGATCTTGGTTTACTCGTAGTCGAACCACTAAAAATATATTCCTCTACGGGTAATCTGCCTGTAAGCAGATTAGAAGAGATTAATGCATTTTATGTGATTCATGGGCGTCCACCTCTACCCGATTCGGAGGAATTTAAGGAAACGTTGCTAGCACAACGTTTGAGGGCTCTCAAGGATAACAAGCAGTATCGCGAGATGTTGCAGCCATTTGATATTCATGGCTTACTCGCAGGTGAAAATAACGAGAATACCCTCGAATCATCTGTATCATTTTCTGTTCCTCCCGTCGAGGTTGATAGGTCGGAGTTGGTTACCTCTCTGGACGATATCTTTGCTGATGATGATGATGGATTGCTCTCGTTTTCTGAACCTGATATTTTCACGTTAAAACATGTTCCTATTGAAAAGAAAGTTCAGCCGGACGAAATTGCCAAACGACAGCCGTGCCCAGATTTTTATCGATTTTCCCCACTGTTTGAGACAGTACAAAATGGTCTGAAAACGGGAGCGTTTTCATTTGTTCGCTTCCGCCATGAGTTAAAAATTTATGAAGGTGATTTTTTTATTCTCAATGGGGTTATGGGCTATGTAGATAAAGTTGGTGAGCGATTGGAGGAATATGGACCTTGGAATGCCCGTTTGCATTTGGTGTTTGAAAACGGAACTGAGATGAATATGCTTTTCCTCTCGCTTACGCACGGTCTGGTACGAGATACAGAAGGTCGTAAAGTTGTTTTGAATGGACAGTCAATACGTCCTGATGAAGCTCCGGTTCCGACAGGATATGTCTATGTCCTCGCCACGCATAGCGACCAGCAAGCTCTTCAACGTTTTAAACCTGATTTGTATAAAATTGGCTTTACTGAAGGAACTATCGAAGAGCGCATCAAACACGCTGAAAAAGATAAAACATTCCTCGAAGCACCCGTTCGTATAGTCATGACTACGCAATGCTTCAATATCAATACTCACAAATTTGAAACGCTTATTCACGGTTTTTTAGGGAAGCAACGGCTCAATATTACACTACGGGGTTTAGATGGACAAACTTATCATCCCCGCGAATGGTTCCATGCGCCTTTAAAGACTGTGCTCTCTGTGATCAAGTACATTCTTGACGGTACAATTTCGCAATATCGGATGGACAATACGACAGGGAAGATTGTGGCGAAGAAAGATACTGGTCATTCGTGAAGCGAGTGGTAATCATTTGGCTATGATTCGAGCATTCTAATTCTGTATAAGTTTTTCCACATAACAAGTGTTGCTCTAGGAGATATAAGCTGACACTACCCTAGGAATTGTAGCGTCAGCCTTCATTGGCAATCTCAGCACAGCATCTGTTATTTAAGATTTGCGAGTGAATAGATCAATAACATTTGATTTTTCATCTTCTCTTACTGCAGGTGTCAGACTATTCTTGAGTTTGATTTTTGAATTAATATCAAGTAATGGTTTGTCTTCTAAATATCCGCGCGGAAGAGAAAGAATATCTTCGGCATCAACTCGTGACATGCTTAAAGTTTCAAGTAAGGTTGATTTAGAGAATGTGTTGGTTTCAAACAATAAATTGACACATCGAGGCAGTAATCTCACTGACTCTGGTTTACGAAGATCATCAAGTGGCTCACCTTTTCTCCAGCCTCGAGCAGAAACGCTTTTATATAGGCGCTGGTATTCTAGCGGAGAGATGAGTTCCAGTGATTTAGCTCTATGAATCATGGATTGAGCAGACATTCCCCAACGAGTTTTCAATGAAATAAAGTTCTCAAGCGTTGGGAACGGAGGTAATTCTATCGAAAATGCTTCCTCTGGTAACATCAAACATGCTGCAAATTTATGAGCTTGTTCCTCAATTGGTTTAAAATTCACAGAATCAAGCCTTTCGACATATCTGTGCAACACTACGTGTCCAAGCTCATGCGCAGCGTCAAAACGACTTCTGTAATAATTATCTTTGTCACTGGCAAGAATAATGTAAGGACGACTCTCTGACTCATTCCATTGAGAATATCCATCCATCATTGCGCTTCCCTGTTCAAAACGAGAACATACAACTCCGGCATTTTCAATAATCAAAAGCAAATCGGTAATAGGGGCTATACCCAATCCCCACTGCTGACGGCATTTTGCAGCCATCAATTCGATCATTTCATCATCAATTGCACGATAATCTGTAACCTCTAAATGAGGAATATCTACTTCAGGATAATCAAGGTATTCCTGTAAATTTGCAGAAACTTCCTGCAACCACCCCATGTAACACTCAGAGGCATTGCACAGGTCTTTCGCTGTGTTTGCCATAGTTCTGAAGAAAACTGGATTATTCTCTTTTTTCACCGTTGGTTTGATAAACCATGCGACAGGGCAGTTCAGAACCTGTCCCAAGATCGCAATGACTTCTGCATCGGGAGAATGACTGCCATTCTCCCATTTTGTAATCGTAGAGGGGGAACGGTCAACCAAACGACCCAAATTAATTTTAGATAACCCTCGCGCTTCACGAAGCTGAGTTAACCTTTCCGGCTGAAATCCCGCTATTCCCACTCTCATAATTTCACCACGTTAGCCTTCCTGTTCTTTGAGGCGTTTCTTCAGCTGTGGAATAACCTTATCTGGTATGACTACAGCTTGTTCAGTATGGTAAAGCTCAAGCAGCTCACTTACTGAACGGTTAAAGTGATACCCCTTCATATTTGTAAAGGGAACGACAATCCTTAGGTCCAGCATGTTATCTTGCGAATGACCGTGAGGTGGATTGATATTTAAGACCAACATTCCTAAAGTGCCAACCCCATCTTCAGATTGATCACGTTCGCTAAATAAATCTGGCGTATATCCTTCAAAACTCTCGTTTAATTCTGCTAATAAAGAACGATGTTTTGCACCTCGAATGCACTTTTCATCATAGTTCAGCCCAATTCGACTAATCTTCACTCCTGCAGAGTTTACTATGATGTAGCTCTCACCTTTGGGTGTCGTGTCCACGTCACAACAAACAATACCCGAGTTTTCTGCAGCCCTTCGAAAAGCCGCATTCAGTACATAATGTCGTGCTTGAGGGCGAAAGCGTGATTGTTCTGGCTCACCTAGTTTTGCGATGCTTCCCATTGTAAGCGCATTTGCAGCTACATATGCGGTATGGAGTTCTTCTTGGATGTTAAGCCAGAATTCTCGCTGAAAAGCATTTACGATCAGTCCGCTAATGTCCTTTTGTACGTCATCTTTACTCATTTAGATACCCTGATTGCGTTAAGCAGATTTAATCATAGTTTTTTTTCGTTTTGACGGCAAGAAGAGATCATCTCTATGAGGTGTCTGAACCATTCGTAGTAAGAATGAGCTTTAGAAACTTGGGCACAAGGACGTTGGTTTCTCTCACAATAGTGAATGTTTAGCTACGTAGTTTTGGGCATGTTGCGTTAGGCTTAATCTGTAGGGTAGCTGCTGCAATATGAACGAAACAGGCGTACGATTATGCTTAATATTCAAACTATTCGTAATGACGTCACGCCGATCAACTTGCCAGGATTTTCATGAGAAAGATTAAAAGACTCAACGCCGACATCCCTGACGATTTAAAACCGGCTCGTATTGTTCAAGAAGAAAGTGAGTTGAGAAAATATTTTCTCCAGTCACCTAAATTGCGTAGTCACAGCCGTCCTCCCATTAATAAAAAAATTTTTTATTCTGAAAGCGTTTGGTCTGCATTGCAGAAAACCTTCCATAGCCGCTGTGCTTGGTGTGAAACCCATGTTGCGTCACATGATGGGGAAGTTGTCCATTTTCGCCCTCTCAGTAACGCAAAAGGGCTAGAGGAAGAGGAAAGTTTGGATTCTTACGGTTGGTTGGCATATGTGTGGGACAATCTTTTTTTGTCGTGCTCAGGGTGTAATCGTGTGCGTCGTAATTACTTTCCTGTTGGGTCCGCACGAGCTCCAGTTCTTTCGACGTGGAGAGGTGCTAACATTCTAGAAACGGTATTGTTGATTAATCCCTGTCTGGATGACCCCATTAGGCACCTGTCGCTCAGCCGTGATGGGATACTGGTGGCCTTAACAGATAAGGGGCAGCACACCCTCATGCTTTTTGATCTCAACCGAACTGACCTGATTTTTGCCCGAAAAAAACAAACCAATCATGTCCATTCCTTTTTCTCCGGAAGGGAAAGCTCTGTCGATGAATTTCAAAAATTTTATTTAAGTGATGATTGCCCTCAGGGTGTAGTAAATTTGATCATAGCTATGTTTATGAAGGAACATGTTGGGGGGATACAATGCCGTTCCACAAACAAAGTAGAATCCTTTATCAACGACAGCGTGAAACTTGGGTACTTTGCATTTGATAACAATGCGGATACCCCAGGAGAGATATTTGAGGAAATTGAGCTGTTGAGTTACAGGGACGTTGAATATGACAAATTTGCCAGCATCTTAGATTATGAAAGTCAGGCCTCTCGTCATTTGAAAAAAATCGATATTCATCATTTTAAAGGCCTTTGTCACTTCACCCTGAATCTGAAACACAGTGAGTCGAAATCTCTTGCCCCCAGTATGATGCTACTAGGAGAAAATGCGACAGGCAAAAGTTCAATTCTTCAATCTATTGCATTAGCAATGATGACCGCAGCTCAGCGTAAAAAACTGAACCTGCTCTATGACGACTTTATTACCCGGGACAATGGTGAGTGGACTGTTGATCATATTCAACCTGCTGAGGTTAGTCTTACATTTAATGATGGTACGAGTAGCATGTTTCGTATCGATGAAAATTTCAATGCCATCGGGGAAGGTGTTAGCAACATTGTTTTTCTGGCATATGGGGCAAGACGCTTTGTGAAACCACTTAAGCAAGGAGGCTTAAGGAATAGTATTATCAGTAATACGTTATTCAATCCAGCTGCTCTGTTGTCAAATCCAACCGGATGGTTACAAGAATGTGATGATGAAGTGTTTCTTTCAGTTGCTAGGGCAATGAAGGAGATCCTTGCTCTAAAACAGGATGATATCATTTTCCGCAATGACCAAAGACATATCCTGGTCCGTGCGCACAAGCGTAACACACCGCTTGAAAATATGAGTGATGGTTACAAGGCTCTGTTTTATGTGGCTATTGACATTATGCGCCATATGCTTAAGCGCTGGGACAACCTAGAATATGCTTCCGGAATTGTAATAATTGATGAAATTGAAACACATCTGCATCCTAGGTGGAAAATGCAAGTGGTGAGCGCTTTCCGACGAGCAATGCCAAGCATCCAGTTCATATTTACGACCCACGACCCTCTATGTTTGCGAGGAATGTTTGATGGTGAAGTGCATGTGTTAAAACGTGATGAAATGCACTCAATTACCGAGGAAGACGATCTGCCTAGGTTTCAGGGATTGAGAACGGAACAACTTCTAACATCTGAGTATTTTGGTCTTCTTACACCTAATGATCCGGATCTTGAACGGAGGCTAGAAGATATTGCCGGACGAGAGGGGGACCGTCAGGCGGAATATATTCGTCAGGTAGAACAGGAACTCAGTGAAATGACTGTGCTTGGCACGACTCTGAGCCAGCGTGTAGTCCATGAGGCATTGGCGCGATATTTGATTTCTGTAACACGAAAGCAGCCTGAAGCCAAAGATATTAAAGAGGATGCCATCAGAGCTATCCTTAAAGTCTTGGTTCAAAAAGGTTATTGATCATGATTAAAATTGATCGTTCAGCCGAGCCGGTACCGGCCTCACTAACCATGGCGGGGAACGTTGTTGATAATGAACGTAGTGCCGCGCAAAGCTATTACACAGCTGTACCAGCCCCTAGTAAAACTTATAAATTTAAGCGATATAAAGAAGATGATATCGTCGAAGCTTTAGAACGCCTTTTTCATGGGAAATGTGCTTATTGTGAGAGTAAATACATCGGCACCCAGAAAATGGATGTAGAGCATTACCGCCCCAAAGGAAAAGTAAATGAAAGTCAGACACACCTAGGCTACTGGTGGCTAGCCCTTGATTGGGATAATTTATTGCCCTCGTGCACAGACTGCAATCGCCGTCGCGGACAGAAGATAGCTGTTTTACAGGCAGATGGCACTATTGTTTTCACCGATACGATGGAAAATGCTGGTAAGGAATGTGCCTTTCCTGTTTCCGGCCCCTACCGGGCGTGGAATAGCCAAGATAACCTCGGCCTTGAAGTCCCTCTATTGATCAACCCCTGCGAACATGATCCTGATGAGCATCTTAGTTGGCATATCAGTAATACGAAAGCGCCGATCCTATTGGCAAAATTATTGGGGGTACAGCCGGATCAGAAGGGTGTAAGTAGCATTGAAATCATGGGGTTAAACAGACTTGGACTGGTGAATGAGCGGGCGGCGGTGTTACAACAGATTGAAGTTCAAGTAAAAAATATTTACCAGCTGATAGACATTACAGCGATTATGCCAGCCTGTGAAGCGAGAGATCGCTGCCTAATAAAGATTGGGCAGGATATCGATGAGTTGCATGACTGCTCTAAACCTAACCGGCAATATGCCTCAATGGTGAAATCCTACATCGAACCGCACATGAAAACGCTAAAGCGATATCTTGTTGGGTTGTTGCCATGATTTAATCGATGTAGCCGTTTTCCCTGTAATGATCCACCATCCACATAGCTAGTTCCCTCAAAAAAACAGCGTGGCAGTCTACAGACTGCCAACTGCCAACTGCCATTTGACCTGCTCCCTGTTAATTAATACACCGCGATGTTAGTAGTGTCTTCATAAGTCACATGAGGACATTCCCATGAAGAAGCGATTTTCCGACGAACAGATCATCAGTATTCTCCGCGAGGCCGAAGCAGGGGTTTCGGCCCGGGAACTCTGCCTCAAGCATGCTATTTCAGACGCTACCTTCCACACCTGGCGCAAGAAGTTTGGCGGCATGGAAGTCCCCGAAGTGAAGCGGCTCAGGTCACCTGAAGAAGAGAACGCCCGCCTCAGGATGCTGCCAGCTGAAGCCATGCCGGATAAGGAAGCGCTGCAGGTGGCTCTGGGCCGAAAGTTCTGACGACAGACCAGAAGCGGGAGGCCGTAGAAGTCATGTGTGAGACAACGGGTCTGTCGCAACGCCGTGCCTGCAGGCTGGCTGGTCTGTCCCTTTCAACCTGCCGTTATTCGGCTCAGCGTCCGGCTGCTGACGCGCAACTGTCTCTGCGCATCACAGAGCTGGCACCTGAA
>Ga0157363_1003766_pt1 | contig 13802 bp, 9 predicted proteins | sample AttsexASBM1_FD_111477 | JGI IMG/M metagenome (GOLD analysis project Ga0157363, IMG submission 111477) | Fungus gardens microbial communities from leaf cutter ant in Ribeirão Preto, State of São Paulo, Brazil - Atta sexdens ASBM1 | ecosystem: Host-associated > Fungi > Mycelium > Unclassified ...
CGCGCGCGCGTGTGTATGTGTGTGTGTGTGTGTGCGTGTCCCTGCGTGCGTGCACGTCGCACACAGCGACGCGACGCGTGTACATGAAATGCGGATCCATAACTCGGTGTTTTTTTCTTTTTTCCTTCTTTCGCGCGAACGCGTCGTAACATGGCGCAAATGCAATTATGTCCCAGTCGATTGGGAACCGTTTTCGTGACGCCCGAGAGACGTCGAACTCGCGAACGTTAATTCGCACGGCCGAGCGTTTTCCATTTTCCGAGACCGCGAAGATCGAACGGAGATAAATCACCTAAGTTCGCTTCATCGGTCATTACCGCTTACCACGAGTGCACGGGCGGCGTGCAACCATGTTAGATTTGCAAATCAACGACCATGGCTGCGTTCGATTTTTGTAACTCGCAATATTCCGTAACTCGTCTATGAATATTATAATTATGATTACGCAAGCGCGCGCGATGACGACGACGACGACGACGACGACGACGACGACGACGACGACGAGCGTTCTCGGACGAGATACGCGATAAATCGGAAATCGAGCCCGGCAGATTGAAAGAAAAACAAACAAATGCGACGATTCGAAACTACAAAAAAAATCACTATATTATCGAAACATGCATCCCCCTCTCTCTCTCTTTCTCTCTTCTTTTCGCCAATGGAATTTCGATTCTTCTATAACGAAAGGAATGCGCTGACGAGTAGTAAACACGAGAGCGAGTTGATCGAGCTACTAAATGCCGGACACGTACAGAGAAAGAGAGAAAGAGATGGAACGTACACCATGTGCACGCTCTCGTGTCGATGTCACTTGCCATCCTCTTTCTCTTTGGCGGAAAGATGTCCTTCCACCGGCGTTGGAAAGATTTTGACAATCGTCTTGACAATCAGAATGAAAAACAAGGAATCCAGAGAAACCCGGGGAACCCGGCATGACATCGGAGTGATTGATACGGCAGCCATTGATGGGACGAAAAAGCGCGCGTCCCACGAGCGCTATACATATATAAGTACACCAAACGACTCTCGTGCGATCACCCCGGTGCCATTCTCGCGCGCGTAATCTCTGTCTCTCTCTCTCCCTCTCTCTCTCTCTCTCTCACACACTCTTGCTCGCATCGCACAATTCTCTCGTACTCTCACCCGCATAGTTTTCATCCATCTCCTCCTCCGACGCCATACCCCAGCGAGTCCGCTTCTCGGCACCGAGGACGACGATAACGACGACGACGACGACGACAAGACACGACAATCACGGTGACAACGACGAGAAGTACGACGTTTCGCGATTTCGATGACGCCGCTTCTTGCCCTCCTCGTATTCTCTACCTTCACACGTCCGTTCACTGCTGTTCACCACCGTGTTTTTCTCACGGGCGCGAAACGTCACGGACAACGCTCCGGACTCCGACAGTGCGGCGTGTGGCGGCGTGCCGTCAGTGCCGTCACTCGGGACGCTCCGTATATTAGGTATATATCCGATCTACAGCGAACAACGACGAATGCTGCTCTTTCGCCACCGTCTTACCATCACCCGCCGGCACGATTCGTCGTTTCCCCTCGTTCTCTATTCCATTCTATTTCCACCTCCTCTCGCCGTCGTTTCCCTCGCAGTTTCTACATCTCTCTTTCTCTCTTTTTCCTTTCTTCTCCTTGTCACTCTTCACGTCCGAAAGTGAAGTGATGCCATCTCGCAGACGCTTACAGTGCGTTACGACACGTGGAGGGGATAAGTGGGGATAATCTGCCAAACACTCGGTACTACGCATACCATTCAACAACCGTACTCAAGCGGCGCGATTTCCCAACAATCATCCCCACCTGTCCCCCTCCATTCGACGTAGCGTGCCGTAAGCGTCTGCGAAGTGGCAAAATGGCAATGCCATTATGGCATCACGGTTGGAGTGCGGCCGAAACCGTCTGTCGGATCCGCACGCGAATCTCTTCTCAACAAAGCACAGTTTCTTCTCTGTCCTTCCTTTTTCTCTCTCTTCCTCTCTTTAATCTTTTCTATCTTTCTACCTGCCTATTATACTGCCGTCGGAACCGTTTTTGCGTTCTCTGTATCTTATGATCATATCGAATAATTTATCGAATATTTTTTGCCATTTCTCTGAAAATGTTCTTTGAGAAACCGCGCGAAATTGCGTTAAATCAGTTAAATTAATGCGTTCAGGATGCATCCGTTTGGCGTTTTCTCTTCTTTCTCTGTTCTTTAAGATCGAATCAATTTAATTTTAATTCGAAACAAAATTTCTACTCATTACAAATCGTTAGATTAGCGACGTCAGAAAAACCGTCGAGAAAATATATAATGAATATTCTTGCAGAATATTAAATTTGTTCGCGTTACTTGCAATTTTTGTACTTAGTATCGTCGCTAATTTTTCTCATTTCAATACTACATAAATTTTTATTTTATTTTCCAAAAATCGTAGGGACCTGCAGATGATTCTTTTTACTGCGAATATTCGCAATTACATTGCAATTTTAACAGTAATTGCATTAATTACTAATTTTCTTTTGTGTTAGCTGCATTGTTTAGGGATGGCTGCTCTCAGTAGAGAAAGCAGCTTTGCAACTTTGTAAAATTCTTCAATACGATTGGTTTATATATTTAGATCCATAAGGAACCAAAAGCAAGAACCAATGGCATTAAAGAATTTTACAAAGTTGTAAAGCCGCCTGCTCTGCCCTCTGCTGAACGCAGTCAACGTTATACAATAGATCTGTTTGCGTTGTTTATACTTTTGGTATTCGACATCTTCGCTCTCTCTCTTTTCAAGACAAAATATGTATCTATCTCATTTTAAGTGCAAGAATATTTGGGGATTTCATGCAACGCGAATAGACCTATTGGCAGCATTGCTTTTTCTAGGGAAAACAAGATGAACAATCTTAGTTTGCCGTTTTCCGATGCAGAGGGCGTAACCGAGCAATTCGTCAGCATCGGCGTATTCACGAGGACCTTTTGCCGGATATATAGACAAATCTTTCGTAAAATGGTAAATAAATTGTATTGCTAACTAAACTATTGTCACTCGATAACTCGATTTCACAAACGAAACGCCACGCCTGCATTATTCGTAAATTGTGCATAAATTCACGATCACATTTGCAAAAACCGGTGGTTTTTATCGTTAACACTAAGGTTATCTTTCCTTTGGAAATTTCTGTTTGTTAGACTCATTCGCACGATTGTGAGATATTGCACGATCATTAAAGTGATTCGCAATGACTCGCGGAATTGTCTTTGTTCGCGAAAATGCATCAATTGCATTTACTATTTCACGCATCGCATTGCCGGTAAAACTTCTATGTCGAACGATGCACGTTTTCTCAATAAGACTTATTGTTCAGCGTGATTGTCAAATAATGTTTGAATGCAAACAAAATAAAAGATTTCATGCGTACTTGATTGCCAATAAAATTGTTTGAATAATTGTCATTCAAAGCAAGAATTGTAATTGATTCAACAGTTGCAGAACGTTGCATCATGTAGGGTGAGTTTAAAAGGAGCTTCAAGATTGGTACGATCAACAAGAAGCTTGAGAGATGGCTCGAGGAAATGTGTACTATCGCCTATGTTTCCATCGACGTCAGTGGAATTGCTCAATGCACAAATGCAGTCGGTAAGTTCCTACTATGCAAATAAGTTACATCAATGATAAGCAATAATAATTTTGCAGCTTCGACTGTATTCGAATTCGGCACGACGGCCAAGCTTTCTATCTCAGTTAATTGAGAATATCAAGCAGGAAATGCAGAAAAATAAAGAAATGAAGGAATCATTAAAAAAGTTTAGAGAAGAAGCTCAGAAACTGGAACAATCAGAAGCGTTACGAACAGCACGACAAAAATTCCAAGCTGTTGAATCTGAAGCCAGCAAAGGTTCAGAAGTGATCAAAGAAAAACTGGATACAATTAAAGGAAAGGTACATATCTACAATTAACTCATGTATATTAATATATGTTATGTTACACATGTATAATTAAGCGAGTTTATGTTTAAAAGATGCAAGAAGTTATCGAGGAGGCAAGTAAGACTGAATTAGGCAAACGTGCTGGCCAGTTGGGCGAAGAGATAACGAAATCGGCCAAAGGAGCGGCAGAAACGATTTCCGAAAAGCGCCAAGCACTTGGTAAGACAGGTGCATTTCAAACTATATCACACACCGCAGAGGCCGTACGGAATGAACTTGACCAACATGGAATTCTAGGTAGATAGATTTGGCTGAATAGACAGAGAGTAGAGTGGTTAAATTTCATTATTGCTTAATGCAGGCAAAGTTTACGTTCCACCTAAAAAGCTAAGAAAGAGAAACGAAGTACCAATAGAACCTAGAGAAATTATGCCTGACCAAAAAACGACAGGTATGGAAATGCACAAGGACTACATGTTTGCCAATGCTTGGGAAAATTTTAAGGTACCTTATGGACAATGTTTTGTAATAAACTTCATACAATGTATAAATGGGTATTAACAAATGCCTCTATTTAATGATATCAAATGTTCTTTTAAAGGATAATAATCCATACGTGAATAAAGTAATGGATTGGAAGACGAAATTCGACGAGTCAGATAATGCTGTACTACGCGCTTCCAGATTGCTTACGGACAAGGTTTCGGACATTATAGGTGGGCTATTTCAAAAGACCGAGCTATCGGAGACACTTACAGAGATTTGCAAGCTGGATCCCAATTTTAGTAAAATACAGTTCTTGAAAGACTGCGAAACCGACTTTATCCCGAATATTCTCGAGGCGATGATTAGAGGTGACCTTGAGATTCTGAAAGACTGGTGTCATGAAGGACCATACAATATAATCTCGCAACCACATAGGGAAGTTAAGAAATTAGGCCATTATTCGGATAGTAAAATTCTAGGTACATATTTATACATAATATTCATTAATTATACGATACTTTGAAATTGTGAAAAGTAAAAAAAGGAATATCAATTACAGATATCGACAATGTAGATCTAGTGATGGGAAAGATGATGGAACAGGGACCGGTTTTAATAATTAGCTTTCAATCTCAACAAATCATGTGCGTGAAAAACTTCAAGAATGAAGTGATTGAGGGAGATCCCCAGAAAGTTATGCGTGTCAATTACGTTTGGGTATTGTGTCGCGATCGAACGGAACTTAATCCCAAAGCCGCGTGGCGTTTACTAGATCTCAGTGCCACCAGTTCGGAACAATTGGTATAGTGTGAACGAACGCAACATAAACTAACTATTCAAAGTTTACGCGGCTACGTGGAATCGTGTAGTAATGTCATTCGTGTACATTACCGTTATTATTCATATTAAAAATGTGATCGAACGTATCAAGAATTCTTTAACGATCGTATTAAATGATTACCGATCTAGTATACATATAATAATACATAACGTATCTCCTGTAAATTGGAATGTTTATGTATGTATACAAAATTTTAGCAACGCAATATCTGTAAATTTTAATTGTATTTGATCTAAGTATATACACGTGCTAAGTTATTTACAAGATAATATATTTGTAAATGCATCGAAATCACGTGCGATACACTTGCCATCACATACAGCTTGTAATTATTTAAAAAGTCATAATTAAGATAATATCCATTTATCGTGCATATAATAGAAGTTAAGTATAATTACTTAATTGCCAATTAGTGTTATATACTTTGTTTATAAAATTTTCGTATTTCTTATATTCAATTTCGAGAAAAAACATGAATTAATATTTAAAAGAATTTATATTGCAAATTGGCAAGTATTAAAATTAATTTTTATATAATATTTTTTATATAATTTTTATATAATATTTATTGTCAATTATATAATAAATATTTTTATTATATAATAAATAATTTAATTATATAATAAATAATTTAATTATATAATAAATAAGAATAAGCCAATTTTTATAAACAAAAAAATAATATATTGTGCTTGACGAAATGATAAAAATCTTATTTTTTTAATATTAAAATAACGTCAAGAATAATTACAGATATTGCAATTGTTGAAAAGTTTTTCAAAAACTGAAAATGTTTTCATCATATTTAAAATATATTATTGTGTACAGCACGAGATGGATATGAGAATCTATTAGTTTGAATATATTAACAAATGCATCTGTAATAAAACTATATATATGAATGTACATATGTACAAGCTGATATTAATGAATGATTATAGCATACGTTTAAATTATAAAGAAAGCTGTTGATTATTTTTTAAAGAGTATTATAAGAGTCGGTTTGGATTGAAACGGAATAAAATGATATCCTGCGAACAAACGACTATAGTATTATTTTTTCTATTTAAAATAAAATCATGCATGTAGATAAAAGGAATACTTTATAAGAATGATATATATAAACTACGTTTTTTATTCATATTCTTCATAACATTATACTGTGTAATCTTTATATAAATATATAAGCGAGTCACAATATTATATAATTTTTTTCAATCGAAATATTCTAATCAACATATCATGTTCATATTTGCTTCGATTTGAGTTTACTCGCAAATGCAGGACTCTGTGGATTGGTCAGCTTTTTCGTCGCTTTAAGAATAACTGGCGATTTGTACATTGGCATCGGTCTTGCTTTCACCTCCGATAACTTGCGTAGTTCTATTTTCATTAATTTCTCAGATTCGAGTCTCTTCTGTTCTGCTTCCTGACGTTTTGTCTCCTCTTCCATTTCCTTACGCCTCATCTTCTCGTTAAACTCATACCGTTTCTTCGCCCGTTTATCAGTATTTAATTTCAGCGGATAAGCTTTTAATGGTGCTTTTTGTTTATCAACAGTGTAAACTGTGTTCTTCGCCTTCTCTACATTTTTCCTCTCTGCCTTTAAAGAATCAATATTCGGCGCTTTGTTTTCCTGATCTTCCGCTTGCTCGCTTACAATCTTCACATTCTTGTTCTTCACTGAAAGATTCTCTTTGGATCTACCACGAACCATTACAGGTTTGAAGACTGGTACCGGATTCGCGCGGAATACACGCGCTTGCTTATCCTTTTCAAGCAGTTGTTTCACTAAGTGCTCCTTTCTTTCAGACACTTTCTTGTCTCGATTGTCAAAGCTGAATGGACACGGTAAGATAGATTTCTTTGTTCTATTCTGCTGCTGCTGTTTGGCCGGTGGTGTTGGTGGCTTCGAAAAATTTGGCACTGGCCTGGCATGGAATTCTGTCTTTGTTTTACTAGCTTCTTGCAAATCCTTCAGTCGTTGTTCCTTTTTTATCTGTAGATCCTTATTGCGCGCCTCGAAGCTAAATGGTATGATGCGTGTTACGTTTTTCGTTATATCAATGTCTTTTGGTACACCAAAAAATGATATTTCCTCATGTTCTACAATGAGACCTGAAGGATCGGTTACCAGCAACTTTGTGACATTCTTCGGACCATGAACTTTTCCATTGGATTCAGTAGAATTATGCGCGACTACCGTCGGCTTCTTCATCACTCGTGAGCCTCGTAGTACATTAGATGGTATCGGATTGGCTTTTATCTGATGTTTCTTCATTTCTTCCATTTCTAGTTTCTCGCGCTCTTCTCGGCTCAGCACGGTAACAGGACGCGACCTGTTCTTTGATATGAGCGCTGGTGAAATCGGTACCGTTGGTTTTAAACGGTTTTGCATTGTTTTCGACAGTGGCATACCAGTCGTGTTATTCACCTTACTTCTGGTGTGGAAACGCTTGGGCGTCTCGTTTTGAAAGCGCGATACTGCCTCCGCTAAACTGACGTATTTCTTGTTGACCGATGTCCTGCGTTTTTGTAAGCTTCGTCTATGATTATACCAGGTAAGAACTGAATGCTTATTCGAAGATTGTGTTTGATTGCCTGACTCGATTGTAGCGTCTTGACTGTTCTCTTCCTTGCTTTTCTTACTGTCAGATGATCCTTTTGATTCATCTTGCCGCTCTTTATCATCTTCCTCGTTATATTCCTTATTGTTTGTTTCATTATATTTTTCAATGTCTTTTTCATGTTTTTCATTATATTTCTTATTATCTTCCTCTTCACCTTGTTTTTCTTCCTTATCTTTAGTATCTTCTACTACATTATTCTCATTGTGATTTTCAGGCTTAAATAAGGCATGATTAACCGATATTTCTTTTGTATTTTCAGACAAGTTAGTGACTGAAATACAGATATTCTTTTTCACTTTCGTGGACTTTTGCACAGAATCTTGTCCAGAGTGAATATATTTATTCGGTACACTACGACAATTGATAATTTTAGATGGTTTAATGGTTTTAGACATATTCGGTGTCTTAAAAACAGTCGACTCCTGGGTACTTTTATTTAGTGCTTCTCGAGTTTTTTTAAGTGGCACTTTACAAAGGTCCAGTTGCCTCATCGCATCGCTGAGTACTTGATCATAAGTAGTTTCTCCTAATTCCACATTATTACCATTTTTCGGAGAAGCCATTTTGATAGGAGTACTCTTTATAATTTCTAAATCTGTTTGTGCCTCTGTGCTAGCACATATGACATTTGTGTTAGACATGAGCTGAATGTTCTCTGTATTCTCAGAAGCAGAGTTACAGAAATCCTCTATGCGTTCATGTATTGCATGTGATTTTTCAAAGAAGTCCTGCATCCGCATCGGACTGTGAGTTTCAGTAAAATCTACCCATTGTGGTGCTTGCAGATCAAGGTCCTCCATTGTGTCAATCAGTAAAATATATAGCATGCACGCAAAATATATTGGTATCAAGTCATAAAGAAAAAAATAATTACTATACGTCAAAATATAAATGCCATCCAATAATACTTAATGATAATCTGCAACATAAAAATATGAAATCTTAAATGATTCTAAAGATATATCTAGTATAGTATAAATATTATAGTATAAATAATAAGTAACAATTAAATAACAAAAAATATATATTTTCAAGTATAACTAACATATCTTTTTTCTCTTATTTTATTTATGTACTTTTACTTCTAAATTATAACCATATTTGCATTTTAATCAATCTTAAGCTAGCAAAATTGATGTACAATATGACAAGTAAATGCAAATAGAATGTTATTGTTGGAGAATTATATATATCAAAATATAAAACTTTGACATTTTGAGACACTTTTCAATTTTCAATCTTAGTGTTTACATATATAAAGTTGTATTAGTCTAAAGAGCACAACAATAATCTTATAAAGCTAATGACATTTCTTCAAAAAGAGATTGTTGATTAAATATCATTTCTAATTCATTAATGTTGAATCTGTTACAAAGAATTTCCTTATACAAAGACAAAAATAAAAAATTTTGTGTAATGTGACACGTTTTATATATGTCCTTTATAAACAATTAAATAGAAATAATTTTATTTTAATAGAAAGAAAAATTTATGCAACTGAATAGCTTTCTATATTGTTTTCATTCGAATGAATTAATAATTAGGTCTCGCAGATCCAACACAGTTGTTGCAGAATCAAAATAAAGGCCAGTACTACGTACTCACATGTAACTATTTACGTCAATTATTTACGTCTCTTGTCACACTGTTCGTCGAAAACTCATGTGCCTCAAACTTCTTCTCCCTGCGAGCTCTATCCTTATTTTTAGCTCGTATTCAATTGAACCCTTGAAGATGGGACAGAGCGAAACACCAGCGAACATTCCACGAGAATAGCCAACGACAAAATCAAACGTACGTTATACTCATTCAAGTTTGAATTCTTCTATGCCTCATTCGGATTGGCTGCGTTGTTGCTAGCTGGATTCGAAGTTCGCGCATGAGCATCGAACGACACGTCTAATAAGTAAAAAAAATACCTTTAAAGATTAGCTTTTTTCTGACAGTTTCCAAAAATTATGTAAAAGTTAAAGTACTCGCAAATTTCAGTAATGGATTGTGTTCTCACTCATTTCTTTACCAACGCTTCGCTATTCTTTGCTCCTGTAATACCGCACATGCGAAATTATTCGTTATCGCAAGACGCATGCACGAAAGAACCCGCCAGATCGTAATTCGTTCCGATTGGCTGACAAATGGCATGCGTTTTCATGAAGGGGAAACATAAAGCTCAAAAATTCTTACGCCTAGAAATTCCCACTGTGGGAACAAATTCTACTTTCAACAGAACTTTAAAAAAATGAATAGTAAATTATTGTATACGTAAAAATTAATAATTTCAAACAAAATTTTTAATTATATAATTTACAATCTTATTGTAAATTTTTTTCAGTGAAAATTTGAAGTTATTGATAAAAATTGCAGCTATTTTATATGAAAATATGATTTATTTGATAAATAAAATTTTTTTTATCAGTAGTTTAAAAATATTATATAGTGCCTAACTGTACGGAAATATTATCATTTTGTTATTATTTTAGTCAGTGCAAAAAAAGTTTTGTCTCTTTAGTTCTCAGCCAATTGCATCAATCGTGTCGAGATTCGCTATGATAAAAACTTCTTAATCAAAATATTTCGTTATTATATCTAATAAGTTTGCTGCATAAATACAATCAGAAGATCAATCAGAAGATCTTTAAATAGAGAGAAAGAAAAAATGAAATAAAATAAATATTCAGATTATCAAATATTAATTATATCGACTGATGACACAATTGGCTGTATTTTCTTATATTAATACAATTATTATATTTTATGAAAATTGATCAAATTTCAATGACTCTTCTGTCTGCCGCTCCAATTCTTTTACAGCTCTTTCTAAAGCAAACAGATGTTCATCCTGCACACCAGGGGCTATCGTGCGCATCGCAGATGCCAATTTATAGAGATACTCTATATTAGATCCACTGATGCCACGTGAAACAATTATATGTCTCGCAATGATATCTATGTTCTCCATTCCAGCAAAATTTGGATTATCTTCTTCACCTATATAAATAGTAAGGTAGAATGGAGCTTCATCCAATACAGTTGAAAGCGATGCTGTTGAAAAAGTCATCCTCGAGAGATCATTCAAAGACACGTTGGTATTTGAATCACTTTGGGTAGACTTGGAAAAATCACAGGGATAGAAGAGGACGGTTTTTTTTATGTAGCCACCTTTCTCTCGGAAATCTAAATGATTCACTACATTTTCTATATTCTCGGAAGATATCTTGTAAGCGATTCCCCATACTTGATCGTCGGGATTAGTAGAGACAAGCAACGTTACCACACGTCCAGGCTGCAAAAAAAAATGAAGATATATATAGTTGATGCGAGAGAAAGCAATTACATCTTGCCTACCCTATTGGGCACGCCTCTGTGATCAGTACTCTTTTGATAGAAACGCCTGATATATCCCTTGATGTAACCGATGAGCTTTTTCTCATATGGAAAATCTGCTTTCCATATCAAAGAACCATAACCAAATACCCACATGCTCGCTCGCTCGCTCGCTCAACGTCGGCCGAAAGATTTCTTTTTATCGTCGACAACAATGACAATCACGTCATGCAATATAGACTTTGTCTAATCTCTTGGGTGACGAGCTCGTCTTTTAATGCCGTGACATAACTTGTAGACGACTCCACTCTAAAATTATGCTCCATGTTACATTAAACGCGTCTGTTACGCCCTGCAACATAACCTATTTATCTGTCTCGAGTACACGTGACAAGTGAGTGAAGTGAGACCTGATTGCCACATCGCTAATTGGTCAATTTAATATAAAATTTTCTGATTGGTTGGTTTAGTGAAAAGGAGTGGAAAAACTCCAAGCACATTTGCTCCAATTTGTTCGGAACTCCTCCCACACAGGCATGTGCACGAAAATGCAAAGTGTATATGAGGTGGATTAGCATGAACAATTGTGATAACGATTGTTAGCACCTCAATACATTTATAACAAAGTACTGTAATTTATTATAGATGAAATGACATCGTTATTGTTACGCACAGAGATCCTCGCTATTCGATGCGTAGGAAATATCATATTTATAGGTTAGTTACGAATTAGTTAATATAATTACAATAATCATATATTATATAATATTTATGTAATATTAATTTAAAATGCAAATAATTTTTATAAGAATTTTAATATTACACAAGTAATTTTTTCGCAATTAACAAAAACCTTGGTTAATAATTAATGCTTTTAATGCACAAGATAAATTTGATCAAGTTAATATAAATGTTTATTGCTTTTTAATGCTTGTTTATTATCGCAGGTATGGGACCTACTCTCTATGTATTCAGGAATTGCAAATTTGAGTGCAAGTTGGATTGTCTGTATCCAAGTAACATACATGATATTGTAGTAGGAACGGATAAAATATTAGCTGTATTTGGTGCCAAATCTATATGCATTTGCAAACTTGTTGAAATAGAACACAACATAAGGTAATATAATTTTATATGCATGATACACCAAAGTCAAATATCAATATAATATCTATAGATAAAAATAAGAAAAATTATCTATATAGGTATAAATTCATGTTTATATAATTATAACTGTTTTTTTCTTATTTTTACTCAGAGCATATTAGAACAATTTGATTTAAAACTTGAATTTTGATGTAATAATTTTTTTTGTTCTATTTGTATATGTAGAATTAGAAAACAAAGTACTGATCAATTCAATGATTGGATAATTGCTGCAAAGTGGATATCATTTAAGAAAGAAATACGATTGGCAGTTCTATTTGCCCATAATTATATATCTATATATAATATATTTAATAAAACTTGTCAAATTATACGCTGTGAAGAAACATGCATTCTGTATCCTTTTATGATTTTTGTTAATAAATTTTTTACAGAGATAATTGATATAAAAAATGTAAAAATTTTCTTAATTAATATCTAGCTATGGCGGTTCTATATCAGGAATTTCTCAAGAGAATTTAGTTATTTTCAGTGGAACTGTATTTCAAGAAATTTTAATATGGAAAGTAGACAACAGATGTAATGATACTAATAAAAGAATGCCAGTTTTGCATCGTTTAATAGGACACAAGGTTTGGTAATTATTGAATTTAAAAGGATAACCATTTTTGAATAAAAATCTCACCTTGTAAATTTATTCTAGGGTGTTATATTCTCTGTTATTTGTGATCCATCTTTGCGATTTATTTGTTCTACATCTGATGATAGAAGTGTCAGATTCTGGAAAGTAACAGAAGATGACAATTCCAAAAGCAACTATATAAACTGGCAGACAGTAAAAATAGAACCAATAAAAGTAATGTTTATGCACACAGCAAGAGTGTGGAAAGCTTTAATTAGAAATGACATTGTTTTAACAATAGGAGAAGTAAGATTTCAATTATACTTATAGTAGGTGGATTATAATTATAGTAGGTGAAAATTACAATTTATTTTTATATATATTTTAAAAAATTTTCTATTTTAGGATTCACTTATATGTACATGGTCACTCTCAGGTAATTTACTTAATAAAACTCATTATAAAGCTCCTATATGGAGTATTGACATATCTGAAGACAATATAGTATACGTGGGTGGAGGTGATGGATCTGTACATATGCAACCTTTTGAACATTATAAAAGCCTAGAAACAATTTTTCTATCTGGTGGCAATGATACATGTAATTTTCCTAAATATGTCTCTTATTTGTATGATGATACAATTTTAGTCTTTACTGAATTGGGAACGCTTTTACATTACAACAAAGAAATGATGCTTAAAAACACTATATACTTAACAAAAGAACACTATTATGTCGTACAAGTTTCTCCAAATCGCAATTTTGTTGCTCTTGCATCTAGAGACGGATATGCAATAGTATACGAAGGTAAGAATGTTTATTAATGCAAATCTTAACATAAAAATGAATTTTTATTACAAATATATTA
>Ga0157363_1003767_pt1 | contig 13801 bp, 3 predicted proteins | sample AttsexASBM1_FD_111477 | JGI IMG/M metagenome (GOLD analysis project Ga0157363, IMG submission 111477) | Fungus gardens microbial communities from leaf cutter ant in Ribeirão Preto, State of São Paulo, Brazil - Atta sexdens ASBM1 | ecosystem: Host-associated > Fungi > Mycelium > Unclassified ...
AGTAATTTCCTTGGATTATATAAAAAATTTAGATTTGGATTAAGTATAATAACGATAGTAACTCTTTTAATATATAGTGAAATTTCGGGATTGCACGATTTAATTTGTACATAAAAAGAGAGACCGCGTGGATACAGAATATATCTTCTTCTCTCTTGTCATATTGATGAAATTCTATCATGTCGATGCATCAAAGTGCAATTCTCGACTCGCCTCGCGACGAGAGTATTTTTCATCGGAAGAGAGACGCGTTTATCGGTCGATTTTGTTTTAGGTTGTACTTGACATTTCCGAGCGATACTTCCAGGATCGAAATAGTTCCATATTCGTGGAAATTACGTAGACGAGGTTCGTTCCGAACAAAAAGTGAGATACGCGGGGATTCATTTCTTAACGATCTCCGAGCAGTAGTGTCATTAACTTTATTGCTGTTTCTCTAACTTCGTTTACATTCTAATTCTGCAAGGGAATACTCTGCGTCTCAGTAATTATGTCGCTATAAGACATCCTCATGAAATAATAACTTCCACTTTCGTAAAGTAATTATATGAAATTTTTCGCGTGATGAAGGATATCCGAATATAACTATATTTATCATTTATTTAGACAATTACCATTTTTTGAACCTGGTCATTGTTCATCAGGCATGTGTACATTATTAATTATTATTAATTATTATTTGAAAAATTAGTTCACTGCTTATTGCGAGTATATATTCTGACGAAGGAGAAGTTGCAGGAGAAAAGAATGCGTTTATGAATGAGAAGCTTAAAGTTTTGTCTTAACATTATTGCGCTAATAAAGCACGCAAAATGCTTAATAAGTGTGTAAATTGAGTTGCGTCTTTATGAAATTATAAAAAAGTTGGCACGCGCGTGTAACAGGTGGTTTTTAGTGGCGATTGTTTCGCTCGATATTCGTAAGACTGATCGAAGTTGATTCGAAACTTCCGCGACTATGGAGCTCGGTGACGTCAATTATAGAGATTTTGTCAATCAAATCATAGTAAATCAAAACAATTTGGTAGCGATAATGGCAATTTAGCCGTTACGCTAGACAATTTTCAATGCTCTTTATTAATCTTGTCGAGAATTTATTCGTAGCACAACTTGAGCGTTCCAATTTATAAAGATTTACGCTGCAGTCCATGAATAACGCTTTCGTATTACTCATGATGAATTACGAAGGGAGACGAATTCAACATTTGTGAAGATTGTTATATAAAAGAATTGAAGGTTCCTTCAAGAATAGGCAATCCTTCTGTTAAATCCTCCCGATATTATTATATATTGTAACCGGAACGTTTTAAAAATGTCTCAAGACGGTCCGCAAGACGTAAGACCATCCGAGCAATCGTGTATTTCAACAACACTCGGGATCTTTGCATTAATAACGCGAGATAGAGTAACGGGCATTCGGACGGTTAATATTGTAAAGTGCAATTTATCGCGATACGCTTTTCAAACATGAGATTCGAAGTATCGTTTTCTGACTGTTTTTCAAGGGATTTATTTATGCTTTCCGAGTCTTTCGCATAATATGTCGATGCGCACCAACACTTTTGCCACATATTTTTGTGGCAAAAATATTTTGTGCTACGCTGGTCTGTAAATCACTTGTCATACACTGCAGTGTCGCGAGTATTATCGATCCGCCGACCAGGAATTCAGCGATTCATGTTCCACTAATTATTGCTATCTTCGATCCCGCCTCTTTGGTGTGCCGGCCACGTGCACGAGAGCGAAAATGGAAGAAACGCTGTGTAAAACCAGTATCATTACGCAATTGTATACAAACGAATGCTGGCTTTGTGCGTGCGTTTTGTAAATGCATCCATGCAACGCGGAGCGCTTTGTTATCACACTTTGGTTCGTTACTTTTCCGGACAACTCGCTAAACCGTAATTTCCTAGTTCTCAGTGGTAAAACGTCTGTCGTCAAATTTAACCGTTTGTACAAGCGAACGCGCGTTTTGAAAAAAACTGAAAAAGTATAGAGATGTAGATTTAAATTTAATATTTATTTACTTAAAAATTATCATTGCGGGGAGTTAGGTATTAGATAATATGAAAAGTTGATATACTTCAGAAAATAATTTAAGGAAAATAATTTTTAGTTTGAAGACAGAAATAATTATTAATTTCTTATAATTAATTAATTTCGTATAAAATTTCGTATTTTGCAATTTTAACAATTCTGTTTATTAAAATAATTTCTGTCTATTATTCTTACGATTTATTTCAGAATTAACTGAAAATGTTGATTTTTAGAATTATTGAAAAGTATTTTGTAATATATTATTTATAAGCAAATTTAAATTTAATTTTTAGAAAATTTGAAGATTTTTTGCGATCTTTCAAACAATTCGCTATAAATCGTAATTTTGTTTTCTCAAATTTTTCGGTAGATAAATGTCTGTCGTTAAATTTACTTGTAATGTTGTTATAATTGTTTAGTTAATGTTTATTAATTAAAATTATTTAATTGCAATCTTTAAAGATTAACTGGAATTCTAACGCAAAATTGTTTTGCTCAAAATACTTATTGATTTACAAATGATTAAAAGCATAATCAGTTTACACATAAACTGATTTGTTGTAAAATTTTACAGCTTGAATAATATTAAATATTTATTGCGCAGAGATATTCTGATTTCTTATTAAATGTTGCATACTGTGCCAGTTAATTGATATCAGCAAGTAGGTAATTAATAGCAAATTTAATTGTTTAATAAATAATTTAATCTCTCACGCAAATAATTTAATCTCCTTTAAAATTAAAACTAAATATATTGAAATATATTTGACTAACTAAATTAATGTAAGATAAATTATTTATTATAGTTACATTACCTTACATTAAATTCAATAGCATTAAACGTCTTGTTTTACTTCGGAGCCTTTTTATCTTACTGATTTGTTTTATCTATTGAGCCTTGTATTATTGGTTAAGATTAAAATAAATTATTAAATTTTTAATAAACTGATCTTTATTAGAATAAAATTTATCTTTATGTGATGCATAAAATTGCATGATTTTAATTTAAATCACAAAAATGAATTATTTTCTGTGATTTTCTTTTCATTTCCTTGATCTATTAAAGTTACAAAAACGTTTTCATTTAATTAAAATTATATATAACTTCTCTTTTTTCCTTTTGGGATGTAAAAATTTAATATTAAGTAACAAAAATCAATAAATTTATGTAAATATTTTCTCATTTATTAAAGTAAATAAAAGAATTTTGCTTTTCAAACATATAGAATTGGCATATTTATTCATCAAAATTAATCTTAAATACAACATACGGATTCAGTATTTATCTTACTTATAGTACGTTAAATATTTTATAGGAACAAACAGGCTGATACATGATTTATTTGTTTACAAATTGCGATATATATTGTGCTAAATAAGTGCCTATGCGAATAGGCTGACGTGTTGCTCCATGTCATTATATTATCCTTCGTGGTGCGATTGCGACAAATACTATAGATATTGCTAAACGCAATTCCCTACAAATAGATAACTATTACCACGAGTAAAAAAAAAAACTTCGCGATTTCAACTCCCGCTTAACTCTCTCTCAAATATTCGTTAAGTATTAAAATATAATCATGTATTTAGATTTCGGATACGAATATGTATTTACTAATTATATTCTCAAGATAAAACAATCGCAAAAATGCTTTCTCTCATCTAAATTATTCACAATTCGGCGCTTTACTACGTTGTGTGTGAATTATTTGTTGCAAAAATCGAAATGACAAGGAAAGAGAATTTTAAATTATCACTTTGTTGTGATATTCATAAGTGTTAATAATTTTTCTAATGCTTGATCTTGGGTATGTCTAAAAGTTTATATTTATCATTGATATAAACGTAATTTATTTGCCTATTTTCGCATTGATAACGCAAATAATAATATACAAATCCCTGGATATGACAATTAAATACGGAACGAATACGGAAGATAGTATAATTATCGATCGTTCATTAATTCTTTGGAGTTGATGAAATTGATGCCAAAAGTGATACAGTTACTGACACCGGATCTATGAAATCTAATATATGTGTTGATTAAGAGTCACTATTAATTAATTTCGGGTAACCAAAATGACATAACTTATATAGAAAAAAAAAAGATTATATAGTAAGTTTATGTTAATAAGAATAACTCAAGTTTGCAGATGTAACATAAATCGAATTGTTTAATATTTTTGTAAAATAAAACTGATAGCAAATGAACTGAATTTATTTTAATTGAATTTACTGATAGTAAATTCAATTAAAATAAACATATTTTTTAATATTTTTACCTTAATATTTTTACCTTAACATTTTTATCTTAACATTACTTCACAGAGGAAACTAATTTAATAATTTTTACTCATCAGAATCTTTTATTATCCAATCAATCACTCATGCATAAGAAATCCAATAGATCCACCGTCATCTTCGGAAAAATGTATAAATTGAATGAATCTAATAGACTTACGTTATATCAGCTCCAAGGAGTTAATATTCAATTTGAAACTCAAATATTCGATATACATTATGACAGCGTCAAATATTTTTGATTGACGCGTTAGCGACAGTTTATCTAGCGCGCTCAATGTTGACTTTTTTGCAGCGCATAGTCTTGTGTTGCGCAATTGTTTTGTTTATGTTCGCGTGATAAGGTGCTCGTGCAGGTAGGTAGCGACACAAGCTACTCGGTGTGTCGTCCTATCATTATCTCTTCAGACGCGGTAGCAACAAGTGCTACAGAAAAGACAATCATTGCTTTTAAACGACATTAAATGAATATTGGAGAGCGCAATTAATTAACTCTCGTATTTATTACTTCGTAAATGTATTGGTTATTTAGCGAAGCGGTTTATACTTGCGAAGTAAAAAAATGATAGTTAATTGGAAATATTGGAATAATAAATTATTTCGTTATAACATTTGATTGTTTCTTTAATCATCGGAATTGAATGTATTCTAAAATTTTCCATCAATTTAAATGTAATTTGCCGATTATTTTTAAAATAAAAGCGTGAAATGATACGCAAACGATTGGTTCGCGAATGCTTTGAGTTTTGAATAATGAACTTCTACGAGCAATTGTATATTGATATTTACACATGTGATAGTAATTAATCGAGTTTTCGCGAATAAATGTTAAGCGAGTGTTATTGTAGTAGCGGAGAAAAGTTATAGTGGTAATGACTGATATGTATAAAGATGATAACTAGTACACAAATTTTATATAAGAGAATTAATGCACATAATTATATTTTGTAGTTATTTTGTAATTATTTTAAACAGTTAAACTATTTTACAGTTACTGCAACTAAAATGGTTTACTTAACTATATATGTACATTAATTTTATATATAAAATTTGTATAATCGTCTTTTGTATAATCTTATTGTTGTTATACTACTATACTTTTCTTTCAATCAAAGTATCTTAAATCAAAATATTTTACAAGTTTTTCCAAGTTTAAGTTATTCTTTATTTAAATAAATTTTTTTTAGAAAATATAATTGAGAGATTATTGTGAGAACGATATACTAATAATTACATTTGGATTATTTTTAATATTAAATTTATTAATAATTAAGAAGCTAGAAAGTTTATTATAAAATGCTTGGTTTTTAACGATGTATATTAAGGCATAGAAATAACTCGCAAACCTCGTAATCTTTTTTAAAGAAAATATCTGTAGAAGCTTCAAATTTATTCAAACTAAATTATTCAATTAAATATTATTAAATTAAACAGTTATACAAAAATGGATCTTTTTTGGGAACCTGAGTAAATGAAGTGGTTTTTGATGAATTTTTTTGTTCGCTGAAAATGAATCCGGCCACGGAATTGGCCTAACCCGTTAATAGATTTTCTAGAAAAAAATTAAGATTAAATGTATTAAAATTGGCATTTTTTATATTTCTTTTTTTTGCGGCGAAAATAATTTAAAAAAAATTTTTTTTACGTTATTTTAAAATGTAAAAAGCTATCTTTTAGCTATAAAATAAATTTATATTTATTGCGTATAATACAATTATTATAATGCGTAGTATCAGAGATTTCATGTATAATTACGTTTCCAATTTATTTTTTATTGGATAGGAATGTAGTCATGCACTTTGGCACCCTCTCGCGAAATTATTTATTTCTTACTATTATAATTCATGTACTTACATTTTATACATTTATGAATAGAAATAATCATATTATCTATTCAACATGATTTATAATATGCTAATACATATGAAAGAAAATCGTACTATAATAAATATAAATATAAATTTTTTTATTTTATACATAAAAGATAATACTTTAAAGTGACGTAAACGAAATTGAAAAAAATTTTTTTTAGCCGCAAAAAAGTGTAAATAACCAAAAACGCCAATTTTTACACATTTAACTTCAATTTTCTCGAAAACTTGATGTGTTAGGCCAATTCCGTGACCGGATTCGTTTTCAACGAACAAAAATCGTCGGAAAACACTTCGTTTATTCAGTTCTCAAAAAAAGTGTTGACTGAAACTGTGTTATTGAATTTATTGTATATATTGAATTAAGTGGAATAAGTAGTGAAAGATAAGAATAGAGAGAAAATAATAAATTAAGACTATGTGAGAATATAAAAAGATACTGATATTATTTAAATGTTAAATCTTTATTTAATTTCTTTTATAAGGTGTTCATATCGTACAGACAATAGAAATCTGAAGATATGAAAATTTTTTAATGTTAAATACTTACGTTTGTTTCTTCTTTTTTTTCTCCCAACAGTTTTTAAACAGAATTTAAAGGATATGTCAAGTATCTGGACTCGATTTCTTTGAAAAAACATTCCGTTGTTAAACACAACAATTTAAGAGACATCTATTTTTTACATTGACCTAATCTCAAATTTAAAGGAAACCTTAAAATTAATGGAGATAAGATCAGAATATTTTCAAAATATTAGATTTCTGATCTAAATGTATAGTATAATTATAAAGTAGGGCAGAAGAAATGGGGCTATTCCGTAAATTCTAACTTTAATGCAATATGAAAATTTACATCGGCAAACAATATATCTTTGCAGTGACTTGCTTAGAAATACATTATACAATCATAATTGCTTTTAATTTATGTATTTATTTGAAAAATTAAATGCCAATAATTATTAATTATTAATAGTTTAACGACGTGCATATTTTATTATTATATAATCATCTCGGATTATATTTATTTATATTTATGAAGCACTTAATTTTATATTATTTAAAAGAATAAAGTAACTCGGAACTGTATCAATTGATATTATCTTCAAGTCAAATAATAATCATGTATTAATCATATTAAAACATAAAATGGAATTATATAAAATATGAATCAATGAATATAAATTTTTAATTATCACTTTTCATAATTCAAAATTTACTATAGAAGTTCTATAATTAAGGCTAACAATAGTTATATAATGCATTTATATTGAATTTATAAGAGAAGAATAAAAAACGGGAAGATTTTTTTTATACATAGTGATGATATATAAATTAAATAATTTTTATGTTAACAGTTCACATTTTTTTATTAATAATCAATTTTTTATAATATTAATTAATTGTTACAGTGTACATCTCATAGTATTTACATATAAAGTACTTATTTGAATTAATCTAAGCTAAAAAATTGATATGTAAATATTACAAATCGATAATCGCATATGAAAAGAACCATAATTACAAAACACGAAAAAATAATTACAATAATGTTAATTATTTAAACTTTGAATTTGATATAATTACAATAGTGTTCGAAATAATTATCACACGTAAAATAATTATAAAGAACTTTCTTAGTGAAGTAGTAAGATTAATATATAATAAACTAAATTATGTAGCTTGCGGATCTTATTCCTCTATAATTTTTTTTTATAACTTATTCATGAAAACATGGTTAATTACACATTTATATTTATGTCGATATATATATATTCGAAAATCTAATCACCATTATTCACTATTATACTATACTTAAGGATAAAGAATATATATTATTCCATGTATTGGAATTAGGTTTGCAAAAATAACAAGTGCATCGCAAAATTGTAAATGTCAACTTAAGAAACACGACATAATTTTGATGAGAGCTAAAATAGACAGATGCTAGGTTCGCAAGTATCATCCAAATCCTTTGCCCATAAAATTGATCAAATTCTGAGATACGCCGCACCGGCAAACGCTTTGGATCCAATAAAGAGGATTAAGTGTACTGAGCTGTAAACACGATGTGATTGAATTCTGGGGGCGCCGAGGAAATTCCTCCTTCATGCTCTCTTCATCTCTCTCTTTCTCTTTCTCTTTCTCTTTCATCTCTCTTTCATCTCTCTCTCTTTCTATTTCTCGCTCTCTCGTTTGCTTTCTGTTTCTTCTACGCTGTTTTCTGCTTTTCTCGAGTGTTATAGTTTTCTCCTTTGTTTATGCGCCCTTACATGGCCGTACAAGAAAACAAAATGGTCGTGCCAAGCGTCTTCCACTTTCATTACCGCGGAAAATGTCGCGATATTTGTCTTCACGTAAATTGGATGCCCTCGTACCATGTCCAAGATGGTACACTGAGTTTTATGCGAATTTTCGTCTAATGGAGTGTGTGATTGCTCTTGTGTCTGATATAAATGATCAGTTGTAAAGCTTGGAAATTTCATTTACAAGATGAGATGCTGTTTTTAATTTTAGAGAAAATTTTTTTATTAGTCTTACAAATCACTGCTATTTTATATTATTCTTTATATTTCTGTTCCAATATTAACAGAACAAAACATTGGAAATTTTAACGATTTAATATCATTTCACGCATTTTCTGATAGTTATCGAATAAACGTTGCATGATACATTATTGTCGTTGCAAGGCATTTTCAATACCAATATCGTCAGATTATCGGATGAATGTTTTTGCGATTATGCAAAAATATTACTAAGGTAATGTTTTAATTCCTACCAAATAATTTATATATAGAAAAGAAAAAATATGAGTGTATTATAATATATGTGTGCGTGCGTGCGTGCGTGCGTGCGTGCGTGCGTGCGTGTGTGTGTGTGTGTGTGTGTGTGTGTGTGTGTGTGTGTGTGTGTGCGTGCGTGCGTGTATACTTTTGCAAATAAACATCACATTTATCGCATCGATTTAATGTAATTTTTGGCAATTATACAAATATTTTAATTTTATTCATTATTTAATGGTTCTCATTTAATCCGTGATTTTTAAGTGTCGATCTCGTACAATAAAATTCAACAAAATGATTATGTAAAACGCAAAATGTAATTAATAAACGCGCATGTTTAAAGAATGCATATGCAGACTTAGCAATTAACGCAGTAATTAAATTAATGAAACATTGCGCTCTCATAATAATGTCAGAAATTCTAAAAATACTTTGTGCATGTTGACTTTAATCTGAATTTGTAACATCATTTAACAATACTGTATTAAACCATGATTTAACAATGTGCATATAATTAACTTCGAGGTTTACGATGCAGTCCGCAATTGCGTAAATCTGCAGCAATGCATTCTTTCGCATTGGTATACGAGATGCGAGATTTTCGCTCAAATTATCATAATTCACAGAAATGATATCGCCATAAAATCTTTTACTTAATATTAATCATTTGATTAAATAAACTTACTAATATTTAACATTAAGAAAAAATGGCTTAGCGTTATTGAAGATGAAAAGTTTACAAGTTTTATACGTATTGTATTTACAAGTAATCTTTTACAAGTCTTATTCGCTGATCTTTTTCTTTGGATTTTGATTCGGGATATCAAAAGATGGTTTTTTTATGCAAAAAAATAATTGCTCATTAATCGTAACGCTTATACACAATATCATTTTTAATAATTGAATAAAATACTTCGGAAATAACACACTTCTCTCAAAAATATTTTAAATAAAAGTGGATTGATTTCGGAAAAAATATAAACTAACGAACCTTGCGAGTCTTTCGGGAACGTCATTTCAATGTTAATTAAATTTTTGTAATAGAATTATATGATTTTTAAACGTAAATCGATACTTTCAATAAATCTTTCCATAAAAGTGCTAAGTGTAATATGATCAAAAGCAAATATTTTACGACATATTTTACATAACACATTTATGTTATGTTACATAAAATCATATGTTTTGTCTAAAAACTTTGTATCTATAAGTTAATGTTATTCTTCTGTCGCTTAAAAAATCATCTCAGATATTAGTCTTTTATTGTAATTATAACACACAATGTTCAAAATGTTTTGCGTCATCTCAATTAAAATCGCTATTGAAAACTCTATGATATTTTATTATTGAGCGAGCAGACGTGTTTCTGCGAATTTTTATACTAAAAAACTCTGGCTTTTAACTGTCTACACATCTGCTCCGCGAAGATTGCATTATAATAATTACATTCTATATAAATTCTTTTTTCATAAATTTGAGAGAGAATCTTTATATATCTTAATAATCTCCAAGAAATTTGTTAACGCCACAGAAAGATAGCCTAGACGTTCAAATCTTTTAATACTGCTAAATTTATCGAAAATATTGTTGATATATGAAATAATAAACTAATGTAAAATCATGTATTTGGCTGAAATGTTAGCCAAAACAGGTACACACTTTAATGTAAATGTTTATACGACAAATTTTTTTTATAAATAATTATGCAAAGTCTACAGCGCTAATTCCCTTTTTATTACGTGATATGAGTTGTTATGTCAGGAATTTTGTCTATTTTTATTAATTTTTATACTTATTAATTAAAAATTTTTTAAAAATTATAATTAAAATACCTTTATAAAACCATTTAACTTTTATTTCTTTCATTTCAAAACATTTTTCTCTATCTCTTTCAGTTTCGACAATATTTGCTTTGAAAGATAATAATCGATTTTTTTTTAAATCTTATAAAAAACCCTTATTAAAAAAATAAGTGTTTTTTTTATAATCAATCTAACTCGAAATTGCAACGTAAATATAAACAATATCGCGATTATGACTTTATCTATTTAAAGCATTATATAATGTAATATAAAAAATATCTTATATAAAATATGGAATACTTTGTAAAATATTTATCTTCTGATCTGATCATATATTGGCGCCTTTATATGCAATATGTTTGGAAGTATTGATTTATGTTTAAAAATTATGTAAAATATTTCCAATGCATTATAAAAATTTGGTTATTTCAATATTAATCGAATTTTTATAATTCCATTATAAAAATTCGGTTAATACTGTGATTTAACCATCTTGAGAAGTTAATAAAGATAGAAGCTAATAAAGATCACTATTTTAAAAGAAACATTTTTGGAAGAAATGCATTATTTTCTTCATAATAAAAGTATTTTATTTTATCATTAAAAATGGGTTGTGTACAAGCGCTACAGTTAATATTGAGCAGTTATTTTTGCATAAAGAGTTATCTTTTGGCATTTTAAATCCAAAGAATAAAAAAAATCAGCAACACTTGAACTGAAAAAAAGTTGCTCTTTAAAATTAATATAGTTAAATAAATTATAAAATGTTTATTATCGCTTGTTCTGAAAAATTCATATTTTTTTATAAGACAATAAGCTGTTTTCAAATATATAAATTATATTTTATTATAATTATAAAATAGTTTGTTTAACTATGTATTTTAATTCTACTTATAAAATTTGTATAATAGTTGTCACTTTTATTACTGTCATCATGTTTTTTTCTTAAATGTAAATTAACATTATTAACAAGAAGAGAGAGAGACTTACATTTTTATCAAATATACGCTCGTGGTGTAATTTTGTCACTGTTCCAATCTCACATTCGACGATAATAATCATTTCGGACGATCGCGTTTACGGAGAAGATTTATCGGACGAAGTTGCAATTGTATACCGATACATCACGTGTTGTTTCTTCATAAACTTCGACATTCTTTGCACAATTTCGTGAGCTGAATCGGCGAATGCGCTAGCAATAGTTTCTAGCACAGAAACGATGTCTTTAACCCACCCACCCATTCCGTCTCCCGCACCTACTCACCCCGTCATCGGCTATTACAAGGATTCTGTTAGCGGCGAAGTTTCGAAGTGGCAATTCCCGAGGGTACAATTATTTGCGGTTCCCACTGACGTCCCCGGTCGCTACGGCTTGTTTCCGAAGAATTGAAATTTTATTGAAACAGATTGTGTCTCACATTATCCGTACGTATATCGGGGAAGTCGATGCGGCGAACGTTTCCCTTATCTTTGAATCTCGTATAAACTCGTGAATTTCGCTTTTCCGCCACTATCTCTAAAAATGTATGAGCTCCGTTTCCCATTTAGTGAAACTAATATTGGTTGGGGTCGCTGTATCTCAATTGTTTCGCCACGATGACTTGATATTTTCGGTTTTCCCTTATTGCACGTTGCGATTCGATGGCATAGCAAGTTGCACGTATTAGAACAAGATCCGAGTTTATAATAGAGCAGCACGATATACAAGTTTAATGAAATCGTCGGATATTCAGCGGGAATAAATGGACAGGAATGACTCCCTGTTTGACAGCGCGTAGCGCGTCACGGAATTCGATCGCGTGCTACCGCGGTTCCTTTTACCCGCGATCGATATTATTGCTATACTGCGGCTACCGTAAAATCTGCGGATATTCAAATCTTGCGGATCTACATCATACTCGCGAAAACATAATCAAGCTAATCGGCAGACGGGATATATTTTTCGTACATGGTACGGGGGTTGATGTTTCTTATTATCGCAGATTCGCCGCATGAATTCTCATTCTTTTCGAAAGATCTCGTATGCAATTTGTTTCGGGTCTTCCGTGAGAAGAGTGAAAGAGGGGGAGAACAAAAATGAAAAATGATTCGTAATTTGCTTCATTGTAGGCGCGCACGGTAATGGAGAAATAGTATGTCAGGCTAATGGACGTCGTTGTGTCTACTTTCCTTCGACTTTAATGGCGCTAAAGTTTATTTATGGCGAAGGTAAATGAAATATAATATAACCGTGCAAATTAGGTACAAATATGGCGGAACGTTTTATCTGGAGATATCGAGGTGCTTTATGCTCAATTTCAATCGAGAAATGTTTCCGAGCAGGCATTTCATAAATACTTACCAATAACTGCGACGAAAATTTCTATGAAAAATGTGAAAGTCACAATGACGTGATTATTTCTTCTTCCTTTTCCATTTATGATAGCAAGTGATACGATGATGAGAAACTATCATAATGGTACTTCGCTTATGTTAGCGTAAACTATATCGAGATGAAATTTCAGTCGTGCTGCAGATGATGGGTAGACACATCTGCGCCCCATACGATGAGCGACGTGTGTGTATTATATAACGTGAATTAATGCGAAACGTTTGTCAATTCCAAAATAATTATTTTAATGAGTAAAAAATAGAGCGTAATGAGCGTATTTTTGATGGATTTTTAACTAATGTTATTTTTACATCTTGAAGTGTTTGCGAGAAATTTTTTTTTAATCTCTTTATGTAATTTCGTTTATTCGAACGAAGATGAACTGATAAAGATTCTTTATAAACTTTAATAAATTTGCTTATAATTAGTCTATTAAACCTTGAAAATGCTAAGTTAAAATTAGGAGTATCAACTGATATTGATCAACTAACAGTCACATCTTGAATTTTTTACACTATTACGGTAACAAAATGACCTTCGAAATTTTTTGTATAATTTTTACTCGTAACAAGATGATTCTATCATGTATTCTAATTTACAACTTATAATATGTGTTACTAAGTTAATTTATGTTTTCGCA
>Ga0157363_1003769_pt1 | contig 13801 bp, 8 predicted proteins | sample AttsexASBM1_FD_111477 | JGI IMG/M metagenome (GOLD analysis project Ga0157363, IMG submission 111477) | Fungus gardens microbial communities from leaf cutter ant in Ribeirão Preto, State of São Paulo, Brazil - Atta sexdens ASBM1 | ecosystem: Host-associated > Fungi > Mycelium > Unclassified ...
AATCTATTTACGCTATTAGAGCACTATTCTACTTCTTTTTAATTATTTATTAATTTTTTAATTTTTATATTTTACAGCAGTTATTATTTCGTCACAAAAGTCGAAGGAAAAAATTTAATCGTGACAATATTAAAGTATTAAATTAATTTTACGTTCATTTCGATATATTTTTAATTTTATGATTGCTATCTTTAATTTTTATATATTTGAGTTCAATATAATTTCCAGATTGAGAAAAAAATTGTAATTGATCTAAATCTTTTATTTATTTAAATGAGTTTCTATCTAACCAGTCACTTCTGTAAACAGACTTTTGCTACGACGATTTTTAATCGATGTATTATATATATTTTCTATAGTTTTTTCAATAGGCTTAATAATATCATCAATTTCAGGTACATGGAAATGAGTTGCAGAAGAATTTTGATTTATCATTGATTTTGGCGAAACTGTATTTTCATTAAGATTTTCTTTAGCTTTGTTGCATAATTTTTTATTTGCTATCCTTATCGATTTTATATCCTTTTTCAATTTATTATTTTTATTATATCTTGTCCAGCAGCGTTCGAAATTCATGAGAACGTCTTTCCAGATGCACAACTCTTCCACTGGAAAATAAAATTACAGTTATGAATTTGTCAATTTAATTATAAATTGTAAATTCAGATTAGTAAATTATTTTTTAAATATTCGCCAATCTAAACTTTTGTACTATCACAAATAATGGAAAAAAATTTGAACGTAGTATTTTATACTTCCTATTAAAAAGTATAATGTTGCATTAATATTAGTAATATATTTATGTTTTACAATGTCATAAAAATGAGTCTCGATATCAAAAGCGCACATTTAATCAAATTTTTAGATTTTATGAAGCATTTATAAATTGGAACTGACTTCTTGTCAAATTTATGAATAAAGCTTCTCTTCAATCTTAATTATATCATTTTAAATGTCTTACCATACAAAAGTAGTGTTATAAACATAAATAATCCCGTAGGCAAGTTTGCATTGGGTAACACAGTGTATGCCAATCCGAAAAGAGCTGGCCCTTCGTGAAAAATCATACCTTCAATAGTATTGACAAGCCATGGCAAATAAAGATACGGAATTCCATATATGTCGCCAATTGTTAGCATTGTTGTAGATATCAATGCTGCAAGCAGGTCTCCTATCATTATCTTAATCCTCAAATCTGCGTTTAACAAGAAATTATTTTCTAAGCATTGTTATTTCATGCTCATGTTAATTAATCTTGTCAGACTGAAGCTTAGTTACTATAATTTCGGCGGAATATATTATTAAAAACCGCAGGTCTTGTTGAAATAGAGCGAAGTAAATTGCGAGAACCAGCTTCCAGAGCGATTGAGCTTAAACAATTAGTAGCAAAATACATTATGCCTAAGTATAGCATCTTGATCTGAAATAAATATAAAGAATAAGAAATACGTATTTTAACTGTTAATCCACCAATCAATAATCAACAATTAATTAATTATTTAAACTAAAATGTAGATTATTTTTGTATTCTATAATAACTGTCTTAATTATAATTTTAGTTGAATAACAAAATGTAAAAATTTTGGGAAAATAATAATAAATTGGTGAATTATTATTTTTAACTATCAAGTGGAACTAGAACTAGAACTGAAAGAATTGGCCACTTATTTAATCAGAATTAATGGAAAACCAATTATACACATATATTTACCTTGGAATTTCTTATTTCATTTTTAATTTTTGTGTCTGAACTCGATATTCCCGAGTTGAGAATCATGATTAATTTAAATTTTTTGTTAAATTTCTCAAAAATTTCTTTAGTTATTATTGCATTGATTGCTTAATGTTAGCTAATTGATTGGTTATAGATCATTATACATGTATCATCCATAATTTGTCCGAAAGTTTAATGACACAAACAAAAGACAGAGCAAACAATAATTATCTAGCTTCAGCCATATTTTTTATGTTTTTTCTACATATTTCTTCTTGTTGATTTATTATATTTTATATACGTTCGAGTTTCTAAAATAAAAATATCATATTTTTTATTTATACGAAAATGTAATATATTGTGTGTGTAATAAGTAAAATGTGTAATATATTGTAACAAGTAAACTACTTACTTTCTCACTTTCACTTTTTTACATATTGCATATTATATTCGAATTTCATTTATAATTCTTGTCTCCATCTTCTTTAAAATTAAAACTTAAAAGAGTCGTATTTCTGTCTGGTTTTATTTGATATCTTATTTTATTTAGTATTGAGATTTATAAAATAAAAGATACATATACATATGATAATTATATCAAGCAATTTCGAATAACACTTAAAAGCTTTTGCTGCTTAAAATCTCTACGTAGAAGAAAAGACAGACGACATCGTGTGCGGCCCGAAGATCCGCTCATTGTTTGTCTAATGCATATTGACTATTAACAGCAGATCCGTTTGCCTTATAGGTCAAGCTGTGTCTACGTCACGTCCTTATTCGCTAAGCAGTCTCATCGCTCCCGGTTATCTTCGGCTGCCATCCATATTCGGCGGTCTCATCCATGGGCAATGCCAGTCGCATTCATAAAAGCGTCCTGTTTGGTGAGTAGAACGCATTAAATACCCATGCATTAAGCGAAAGGACATCGTCATAAGTTTTAGCGTATTCAGCGTATAATACCTCACGATAAATAGCACGTACTCGTGAAGCTCCATTTATGTTATAGAACATTGTTTGTCAAGATCATATAAATCGTATTAAAAATATGTAAATTTAATTATATAATTATATAATCGTTTTATAAGTGAATTATTAGCTTCAAATAGGAGAAACAAAAATAACACGATGATCGATAACTGGATACATAATTTATGATCGTTCATTTTGCGATATGACAGAATATCTTTATTATAACTTCTCTCTTTTCATATGACAGCAAATGGAATAAAATAAGCATAAAGAAATCTAAAAAGTTATATAAAAAATAAAAAATTGTAAGATCCAAATTTGTTGAACAATGAATTAAAAAAATATTATTCGATATGTTAATTCTTAAAAGCTTCGTAAACAAACAAGAATAACAGTTTTATAAATTAATGTTAAAAATCTTTTAATTTCATTATTATTATTAATTTTTCTTAATTGAAACAAAATACAGATTAAACGAAATATGCAATTTTTATTGAGAAATCATAGTAAGAGTGAAGACAAACCACTCTTTAATGTCACACCAATTATATATTACTGATAGTATTTTGCCTATGCGATCCGAGCAATTTAAGAAGTTCCAGAACGAGCCTGGAAGCAACTTCGGAATCGAAAGCGGGCGTGTTCGATCGAGAAGACTTAGGGTGTGTCGAAGATTACGATCGATCTGCTCTTTAAATTCCTTGCGAAAGCCTGCCCTCGATATCGCTGGCGCGCAGATTCCCGTCCGACATCTCGGTCGGCTGTTTCGGCATCACGCACCGTACGCGTTTGCGACGAGTAGAAGCAGACGACACACATGCGTACACACATCGCAGTACATACCGCGCGCGTCGTATCATCGTATGCGCGAGGACGTGTACGGGGACACGACGAGTACGTGTCCTGCGAGCGAGAGGTGATCGAGGGATAGATGCAGAGGAGAGCCGTCATGGGCTCTCTGCTTCCGCGTGGACGGACAATCGCCTTTTGACGTGCGTAGCGACGTGATTAGCCACTTTCGCGCCCCGAACACGAGATTACCTTCTTTTGCCTTGCATGTGGACTTGAAGAGTCTGTGAGAGTCTCCATGAAAAAATATAAAGCTCATATGGCTATATTCATATTGTTTGTGCTTCACTTTAGTGCTTAGATCATTTTAAGTCTGATTATAAACAATCTTAAGAAATTTTATCCAATGAATTGATCGTACATCATCTCGAGACGTACTTAAGACAACCTCGAATATAAGATCATTATATAAATATGGATTATAATTCATATCAAATATATAAGTAATCACCATTTTATGATGCAATAAACGATTTGCTAACAAAATTCTCAATAAGACGAGAACTCTCAATGTAACGCGAGCGAGATAAATTATCTGCATTTCTCATATATATTTCTCATATATTTTTTTTTATTATTATTATTATCGTTATGTCTCTATGTCGTTGTAATATTATTAATTTATATACATAATTTATGTACAACAGATTTGTAATAATATATAATATTGTTCGAGATACTTTTCACCGTTTTTTCATCACGGCTACGGCACTGCTCACGCGTGCGTGTACGTACGTGCGTGTGCACGTCGTGTCCGTCGAAGAAAGCTCCTCTGCGCTTGAGTAACGCTACGGGACTCTCGTGAGTCTCTCCTCTCGGCTCTGGATGACCGCGGCCGATCGCCACTCGCATGAGCATTCGAATCACGCTGCCGGAGCGAGCACGTAACAATTTCTGTTCTTGGGACTGGAGCCACCGGATCGTCGATCTTTTCGTTCCTCACTTCGACTTCGCGACGCGCATTCGGCACGCCGAAATGATTCGACCCCTCGATTCTTAAGCCTCGACTCTTAATTTGGACAAGAACGTGTCACGTGAACGCTTCGTGCAACAAAGAACTTGAGAATTATTATACTGTTTTGAAAAATTTATGATGGCCAATTTATGGCTTGAGTAATATTTCTTTGCCGCACGAAAGAACAGTTTTGCTGAAATATCTATAATCTAAAAATTTAGCTGGAGAGAAATCTGAAAATAATTGTGTTTAGATCATCAAAATAATTATATAGGACGTACACTTAAACTGATTATGGAAATATTAAAATATTGTCATCAACGTTTAAGTGTACGTTCTACTTAATTATTTTGATGATCCAACAAAATTATTTTCAGATTTAACTAAATTTTGACATACTTTAGTAAAACTGTTCTTTTTGTAAATATATTTACGTCTCGTACATAATGTTTTTACAAAGATTTATTTTAATGTACGATGCTCTCAATATATTGTATTTATTATGTTATACGCTTTCTGTCTAAAAAAAGTAATAAAAGAATAAATGGAAATAAAAATAACACGAATAAGTAATAAAATATAAATAAAAAGCACGGCAAATTTTTCAAATTAAAGCCACTTTTTTTCTATAATATTTTATAGTTGAAAAATATTTGAAATTATCGCGAGCGATGCGTTGCTTTTTAATGAAGTTACAAATAAATAAACTTTCTGCGTACGTCGCAGTCTTCCGATCTTTTTGTCGCTGATATTCAATTCCTGCAAAATTTCGTCGCGGTTAATGCGATCATTAAGAGTCCCAACCGTGATAAGATCAATCCTCGCGTGTCGCAATGCCGTTGTACTTTCCGAGGTGTCGGCCATTTGAGGCCAAAGTTGTCGGTTTTACGGGCCAACGTGTTTCAGATTTCGATCGATGATGACGACGTTTCGACATTCGGACTGCCGGTTGATCATGGTGCAAGATTTAAGTCTTGATTCATCAGCGGGGAGGGAGAGGAGGAGGGGGACAAAGAGGGGGAATCCGATTGATAGGCGCATCAGGCACACGCTGAATTCTTATGCTAATGCGAGAAAGGAGCCGAGAAGACAATACATCTACACGCGAACTCCCGAGGCATCTGTATACACCCTGCGTCTCGTATTCTGTATTCCGTCAAGTGAATTAATACAATCACGAGGACCGCCGAGTGATTTTAGATGCGGTGAGATCGTGTCCGCCACCCGGTACTTTTTATTGAGCTTTCTCATCGGAAAAAGGGAATCACGAGTGATGGTGGAAGAAAATGTCTTGTAATGATTTGTAACGGGTCCAAAATTACTTTTCGCTGAAGAGATAATATGCGATCTCTGATCAAATCGGTTTGTCTAGTATAGATTGGTGCGTTACGAAAGATATTTTTTCAGATGTAAAAATGAGAAATCATTTTTATAGAAAAGTTGACTCATTGATTACATTCAGCAGAAAAACAAATCAGTTAGTTTCAGCAAAAAACTAAAGGCAAAACAATCATATTGAAGAATCACTAAACGCTAACTGATTAGTTTTCTCTGCTGAACGTAACTATTGTCTTCACTCTTGTCCTGTATTAATTCAATTAAACATTACATTAAAAACTGCGTACATAATCCGAAGAATAACGTCATGCTTTTCATAAAATTTAATTAAACAACTTAATTAGTTTGAAGAAAAATTTACATAGAGATCTTTAATGTTTTGATAAATCGAGTTTAATTTGGTAATTGTTATTTTATTAAAAAAAAATCGCTTTTATGTCTTTTACTTTTCTAATACTTATAACGTAACGCTGACGCGCAAAATAGGTCAAATCAAAGAATGCCAATGAATTTGTTTAAACTAATGTCCGTGCATGAATATGCAAAAAAAACATTACGTATACGTTTCTTTTACGTGATCGATTTATTGAATTGCTTGCTAAGAAAGTATAAAGTCGTCCCTTGTCTCCTTTCTCCTTCTCTCTGACAGCTTCGCGATGCATGATACACGTGGATCTTACTTCCGGTTAGTACCTGAACATTACGGTATCGATTCTTAGTTTCCGTCAATCATGAACAATACTAAATTATGATCCATCTTTAAGTCATCTCCTCAATTTCAATAGATTCTAGAAAATCTTTGGACAATTATTTTGGGACAAATTAATATTCATTTACGCGTAATAAAAAAGTAGATAATAATATTATATTATTAGTCAATTATAACTAATTATATAAATATATTAGATTAAAAATATAATCTTATTAATGTTTAGCTAAAAGAATTAATTAAATGTTTAAAAATATATCATGAAAGTAGCACACGCAGTGATTAAACTTGAGAATTTTTATCTTTATCTGTTAATTAGCTTTAATTATTCTCCGATTAACTACTCCTAAGATCCCCTATTAGATCATGGATCTAGCTGTATGCATATAACGTATATAAGGAAAATTAACCACGATTAACGTTAATTGACGACTGGTGCAATCCGTTCTAAATGAGTACATTTCACTCGAACGTTCGGGAAGTGCTTTTATCGAGAAATACGCAACAACTTTCCGAACGATCGCGATTGAGGGGTATATTAAAGACGCTCATGCATGGTTTTCTTTCTTTGATCGTTGATGCAGAAGAGAACTTGGCTGGCAGAACTTAAAACCGTAGCACACAAATTGGCATAACAGTAAGGCGTAGCATACAAGTGCCTTGTCCGATGAGACGCTCGGCACGAGCCACCATATTGTTGCGCAGAATTTATTTTGAGTATTTCATTAGTCAAGACGCTTATATGCTGTGCTTCTACACTTATGTAAATTTCTGGGCTTTACGATGTAACGGTCGTTCTGCTTCACCAAGATGGATGAATGTAGCATTTCTCGCATTGCGATCGTAACTGTTCGTTAAATGACAAACCGCTAAAGATAAAAGTTTACGAATATTGTATTAAGCTTTTTACAGAGATTTTCGTGTAATTTAATTATTATTGAACATACATATAGGATTTCTCTTATAGTAGTCGCTTTATGTGAAACAAAGAAAAGGCAATCAAAAAGACAATAATTTTCAATAATAATATTCATAAGAAAAAATTATATCTATTGAAATAATATAAGCATAAAATAAAATCTTTATAAATTTAAGAAAATTGCAAGTTCTATGTCTCTTTTTTAATTCATTTATATAGATTCATTTATATCTGACAGTATTATACTTGTTGATTCTTATATATTATACATATAATGTATATAATTTTCACACTTGTATAGAATTTTTTTTAATAATAGATATATAAAAAAGTAGATGAAGTAAAAAAAATTAACTTAGAGAGAGAGAGAGAGAGAGAGAGAGAGAGAGAAAGAGAGAGAGACAGATTATGCAAAATTTTACGCCAAACTTTAATAATATCTATTTAGTTAAGATTTCACTTAAATCTATAGTGTCAAATTTAATCTAATTTAAGCCGTTACTGTTCCTACTTTATGTATTTTATATTACAATAATAATTAAATTTGTAATTTTAATATAAAATAATAATATATTGAGTATATTGAACAGTGGCGACTTAAATTAGATTAAATTTGACAGCTTTAACAGATTGTATATTTCACCAGAAATTCCACTAGGTGTCATATTTTTTGTAAATATTTGGCCAATGTTAACTGGTATGTATTGTATATCTACATACATATTTGATTAAATGAAATTAAACTAATTTATGTTAATTGTAAAATGAATGATATTCATTAATCAATTAAAAAGCAAACTATGAAAATGATTAATATTAATTGAATTAAAATTTATAATCCTTTCTTATATTAATATCAGAGACAACTTAAAAATATTTCTGCAAAATTTTCATAAAATTTAATTTAAACTTAAATTAATATATTTATAAATATGTACAAACTATATTCTACAGTATTGTATTAATTTTTTAATATATCGCATCGTGTAGAGATACAACTTTTCTAAAAATGAGAACATAATGTTAAATTGAATAAATATAATTTTTTAAATAAACAATAAAAATATACGAGATCACATTGAAAAATCAAGCAGTCGCGTTCAAAGTCAGATTAGTCGACGCCGTGCCAAGCAAAGTCATCCCCGATGAGAGCGTTGGTCGAGTGGCCCTCACGTAGACTGGAGGAGGGAAACCGTAGAAGGTGAGAAACCTCTCGGAGGCTCCGAGCCAGGAATTAGCATTGCTTCTCCGGAATCTCTTCTCGTCTCTCCTTCGCTGCGTGCTGCCCCTCGTTCTTCTCTCGCGTCTCTTCTCTTACTCCCTTTCCTCTTCGGTGCTCTCTAAACCTCGGTTTCCCGTAATTATTTTAGTCCCCTCGTCTCTCGCGCGATCCGCCCTCATTTCTTGGTCGTGGTAACGCTGGAGATGTAATCGTGGTTTACCGAGAAGGAATGCAACAATTTAGCAACTCGTTTTATTTAATCTTATGCGTGGAGATATATTATGTGCCCTGGCATATAGAGAGAAAGAAGTATAATTTGCACTAACCGATTATTATGTCATTTTCCTTTTAGAAATTAATCTATTGAGCGAATAATTATCTGACGTATTATTATTTTGCAAAACAAAATTTGCGTCAAATAGTTAAATATTCTAAATATAATCCAGATTGTCTTTAGCTATATGATTAGAGTCATAAAAAGAGTCATATAGCGTCGTGATATAAATACATTACAAAATAAATACATCAAAAAATTAAAAAAAAATGCAGCAATACATTATTATTCGCGTAATTTCGCAAAATTATTTTGCAAAATACAAAGTGTGCGGTGTATCTGTAAATAATATCGCTGAGTATTAAATGATCAACTAGAAGATTTGCTCTTTCTTTCCAAATTTTCAATAACTAATTGTTAGCATAGCGCGCAGCTTCTTTTACGCGCAAATGATTGTGATCATAAGAGTTGGTATTTAAACAATTAAATTAAGCGCTTTGGTATTGTGCGTTATATGACTAGCAGAGCTAGCTAGTCATATAAAGCCGGGAAGCTTGTCCAGCATGTTGATCTCTTCATCCGATTAGCGCTGGCCGGGGAAGTGACTATTTTGCCGTACCACTCATTTCGCTCTCGTGATATTTTTTTTCTTCTTTCGTTTTTTTATCCTGCATCATCAAGGAGATCCATAAACAAGATGATGCCATCTTTTTTTTTATGTACTTACATTTTACACATAAAAGAGAATGAACGGAAATGTTTCTCAAAATTACATGGATGGATATTACCATGATGTTCCCTCTCGTTGGATCATGATTATAGTTACATTATATTATTCCTTTGCCTATTCACCTTATCTATCTTCATAATTCTTTCTCTCCCTTGTCTTTATATTCTCACATCTTGTTTTCCAAAGTTTTCTTTTCTTTCTTACACTTATATTTGAATCTGTATATAGCTTCGCTCGTTGAAACTTTCTATTAATTTATGTTATATACTCTTAAAAAATATATCAAATGTTTTGTTTTTTTTTCAATATTTTTTTAAGGGGACCAATTTTGTATCTTGAAACGAAGTAAAAATTACAAATGTGAGCAAATTTAGGCGTTGAATGAAATTATAAATATTCTAGATCTAGTAAATTCGCTCACTTTTGTAATTTCTACGGCATTTTAAGATACAGACTCTACCGCTTGAATAAATAATAATTTTACGAAAAAATACGCGAATATTTGACATATATAAGATTTTGATGAAAATCGAAAGTTGTTAGTTTTAATACTTTTTGTTCTCTTGAATATTGCAAAGCCGTTTGTGACTAGATATATCCATATCGCGCATCATACATTATCTCGGTATTGGTATATACTATATACGCACCTGCTACGCACACCCGCCGTTAACCGTCGCGTCGATTATCTGAGTACGTCAGGAAATTTCGTTGAGTCGATGTCCGGGATACAAAATAAAGGGTAGCACGTCGATTATCTGATATCACGGAACGACAAACCCTTGATAAATAATTATTTTTTGATAATCTACCGAGATAAAGAAAACGCGCTGAATCATAGAGGCAGATGAAGCAAAATATTCATATTTTTTAAATACATACGTATATAAATATATTTATTTTATAAATTTATTTATAAAATAAATATACATTTTTTGTTTTTTCATAGAGTTGATAGAAATTCTAATAAAATCGATATAGATTTGATTTTTTGATATCATCATCAAATATTTTGAATATTTTACATTTATTAACATTATTAATTGCATTAATTTATTAAAGTTTGCAGTATTAATTTATTAAAGTACTAAATCTAGCAATTATTTATTAAAAGTTACATATGCTAAAAGATAAAATTATTATTTTATTGTCATTTCTTATCAAATATCTATTTTATAATAACGCATCGTCTTATATCTGCAGATCCATGGAATCTGTTATATAATGTGAATTATATTTAATTTCGAAAAAATTTGATACGATTTTTAACATATAAAATTTACGATAAAAGAATTCTTTGTGCTTCATCCTATTCTCGATCTAGCGAAAATCTAGCGTTTTTCTATTAAGGAAGCCGAACGCATGCTAAGAAAATGCGCCGCGGACAAAAGACAAAAAGAAAGTCATGATTAATTTGCCGCGATTAAACTTGCAAAGTCCAAATGATACATAGAGTTGACATTTTGATGCACATATTGTCTCATGAATTAAAGAATTAACTTAACGAACAAAGAGCAATTATCAAATATAGTTACGAAGTAATTTATTAAGAAGGTTGGCAAAGGGCATGCGAGAACAAGGAATGAAAACGGTTCAGCGATTTTGTGAGTTACGTTACGTTACTACGTGCGCTCTACGTGCGCGCGCGGGCGACAGATCCGCGTGCGTGCGTGCGTGCGTGCGTGCGTGCGTGTGTGCGTGCGCGCGCGGGCGGGAATACGTACGGGCGAAGGGGACAGACCGACAGAGATAAAGAGCACTTCCGGACGCGTACGGGGAGAGACCAAGGTCCGCGTATCTGTTGCTGCTGGCAAGGAGAGGCGCAGGAGAACCCGCGGGAGAGTCACACCTGAGTGCCCACGCTTCCTCTTATCCGTTCCCTCCCTTTTGTCTCTCGCTCGCTCGGTCCCGCTCGCCCTCACGCGAGTCCCACAGAGCTCTCCCTCTCTCTCGCTGCCTGGCCCCTCGCTCTGTCTCTTTCACCTTCTCGCTCTCGGCGGGCTACTCCCCATCTCCCTGGGGTACACTATCTCTCTTTTTTCTCTACTTCCTCTGTCCTCCCCTCGTACAAATGGCGCGCACCATCTCTCGTCGTGTCGTGCCCCACGGTATCCTGCGCGACCGACGAATGTGTTCCTTTCGATAGGGACAATGGAGAACCTTTCAAAAATTGCTCATGATTGTCTTGGAAAAGAATCGAGTTTAATAGAACAGAAAAAAATGGAAAAAATTTCTAGAAAATAATCCTTTAAGAAATAAATAAAATCAGAATTAATCAATAAGAATTAAAAAAAATGAAACACAATGGAAAGTATTGTCTAAAATTGTTCTGTATTTAAACTGATTCTATTGAAATTTCTATTTCTGAAATTGTTCTGTTTTTCACGGATATCGATTAAATAATTTTATCGATTAAATACAATAAGCAAACGAATGCTAAGTAAATTATGCAGAAGACAACTAATGGCAAGTAAATGAAGATGTCAAAGCGGTATTTCGCGTGCGAGTTCCCTTGACGTGACATTCTCAGGTTGTTATCGGTTTTCATATAGAAGATGTAATTATTCGCAAATGCGATTCGTAGGCACTCTATTTAAGCAAAATCTGATGCATATAACGAGACGATGGCTTTCGATCGACGTTTAGAGTTACAAGTCGTTCAACCCGCGCGTATCGGTTTACAAGAATTACACGATCATGCGCGTGATGCTAAGACAATATTGTTGACTTGTGCTCGTCTCATTGATATCTTCCCTTCGCTATATTTCCTGAAAACGGGGTATTGCGTGTTCGCATGCGGCTGCAGGTCTATACCACGCAATTTTAGCGGATAAACTCGATACTAGCGCGTTTTCACGACAAGAAAGCTTAATCCGAGTAATTTTTCATGCCGACCGTATTACTAATTGCGACTTATTACATGGCAATGAAACTTCACTTAACAAGGGTGTTATTACGATAAGACGTTTTGATAACGAATACAGCAACCGGATAGATTGAGATTGCCATGGAAAATTATTGATTTCCTTGATAAATTCTGTTATTAATTTACACTACAATTCTCATAATCGATTTGAATGTATAAGTGGCTCATTTCTACAAAACTATTGAAAAATTTTTAATGGTAATAAGTGTATATATAGTGAGAGAATATCGTAGATTTAATTTTCTGCACAAGTGACACGATAATGACAACCCGTGTGTTCAGTTATGATGTAAATTTTATATCTTAATAAGTGTATATTTGCAAGGATCAATCTTTTTGACAAATTTCAGATTTAGTGTCATATATCTTGTCTCTGATTAATCAGACGATAGCAACCGCACAAGTGCCAATCTGTGATGCGTCGTTCATGTTACAAACATTCGCTCGGATTTCTAGTGTCAGGGAAAATATAGATGCAAGATGATCTTTCGTCATTCAGCAACTCGATTATCACGCGCTCTCGACTGCTCGAAGACTGGCAATTGACTTTTGATCTAAGAAATAAAATATCTGATTTAATTATAATTTTTTAGTAAAGATACAAGATAAAGAAAGACCGATTTTTTAAAATAATATTGAGATCAGTGAATATAAATAAAGTCGACAAGAAATCAAGAATTTATTAAAGCGATTTGAGATTATAATTAATATTAGTACAAAAAATTAATAAAAGTTAATAAAAAAACAAAGATGTAAGCAAAATAGAAGAGAAAACATCAAGAAAAAGCATCAAGAATTTATTAAAGCTACGAAACCGAACTTTTTTAATGATATTGAGATCAGTGAATGTAAAAGCAAGAATAATGTAGAAAAAAAATGAAGAACCAATTAAAATGATAATTTGATATCATAATTGATGTACTACAAAAAAATTAATAAAAGCTAGATTAATCATCGTAAACAAGATTTAGCGCAGATAAACCCATACTTAATTGCGCGACTTATAAGACTTATCAAATAAATTTTAACACTTCAAATGAGGAAATGTACAATAGAATCGAAATTCGAAAGAGCTAAGCAAACGACTCTTTTTCCCACGATCTATCTATTTAGCGCATACTTAAGGATACTTAAGAGGCTCTAACCAGCCATCCATACATACACACACATATATATATATATATATATATATATAT
>Ga0157363_1003770_pt1 | contig 13800 bp, 6 predicted proteins | sample AttsexASBM1_FD_111477 | JGI IMG/M metagenome (GOLD analysis project Ga0157363, IMG submission 111477) | Fungus gardens microbial communities from leaf cutter ant in Ribeirão Preto, State of São Paulo, Brazil - Atta sexdens ASBM1 | ecosystem: Host-associated > Fungi > Mycelium > Unclassified ...
AAAAAATATCGTTGATAAAAGTCTGGAGTATTTATTCAGGTTTTATCTCATCATCTTTTTTTAGATATCAATATTCATCTTATTCCTTAAATATATTCTCTAAATTCTTCGGAATGGAATTCCACTCTAAAGAGTGAAAATTGAGCCAGCCTTAAAAAAGAGTGACTCAATTTTCAATCTTTAAGAGTGAGATTTCAATCAAAAAGTTTTAGAGAGCATATATGGGTCAAATCTTACTTTTTTCTTACTATTCGATTATAAGTATTCCATCCGAAATTATATTTGGAGTTTCTTCTTATAGAAAAATATATCGATTAAATCTTGAGTATCTGTCTTATATTTATAGAACAATATCATGTGCGACGTGTATCTGCAGTATCTCCTTCAATTATGGCTGATGTCCTTTTTACTGAGAGCTGCCTGGAATTCATCTCGACGCAATTTCGCCGGATGCGATACCAGCGTCCGACTGAAGCAAACAAATACGGATTTATCGGGGTTCCGCCTCGAGGAAAGAGGATTTAGGGTGAAACGTGTCACACTTGCTGCGATGGATACTCCTCATCTTAAGGCCAACAAGTCGCGCCACATCTCCTTTCCTCTTCTCTCCTCTGCTTCAGATCTTTCCACGTGATGCCTTCCACTTTACCTCGATATTACGGTCATCCACTTTTACTTCGACACTGAAGACCTTTGAATCAGGATCTGTTCGAGGCTATTTTTTTCTAAGATCAAAATTTTTAATATCTTTAAATGATTACAATTTTGATTAAAATTGAATCTTACGACTACAAGTACATAAATTGTAATTCAATTTTAGATATAAATTTTGTTTTATCAGAATTAAATCTTGATGTAAGGGATTAATCGTGATAATTAATGTTCAAGCATTGCGTTTAAATGTCTGGACTCATTTAACTATTGAACTATTAACAAAACCAATACGAAATCCACAACAGCTTATTGTAAATTGATATACAGCATATATACGTGATACTATTGATATATGAGTAGTGAAAAGGCTAATTTATACATGCCCGCAGGATCTCGTAAAGTGTTCACAACTGGACTGCTGCAGCTCACACGGGAATGCGCGCGAAAGGAATGTTATCCTGAGGGAACTGATGATATGGTTACGCCTTGTCTTTACACACTCACTTAAGGTTATAGTTTCTTGTCATTGCTTGCAACTGAGGAAAATCTTTAAAGTTCTTGCCTCAAGTGGCCTTTGCGCGGAATGTTTCTATGTGGCCAGTCTGGGTCGAAACACTGAGTGTTTCGCATCATAAAATCATTATTCTGTTTTTGATATAACATGAATATAATTTTTATCAAATTTGAAAAGTTTATGTCGGTAGAATATGATTAAGAAATGTGAATAGGATGAATATGTTTTATAAAGTGTAAAAGCTTTCTTTTGCAATAAATTAGTATATATATTTCACAATGAACCGTAAGTAATTACTTTTCATCAAAAAGAACATCTTCTCGTTCCTAACTCGCGATGGAAAATCTCGCATCACTCTTGCATGGCTCAGCCTCGTTTCCTCCGAACTTGCTTTCCAATTTCCCCGGGCTATAGGAAAACTGCTGATTCCTTCATCGCCGCGAACATCTCAAATATACTGTGGTTTATTAATACTCGAGACCATTGTGAAATTTTATAATGCAGTCCTAGTGTGATAAAGAGAGAATCTTAATTTTTTTAAGGAAATGAATATTAGATAGTATTTAAGTGTAGCTTGTTAAACAATTAATTGGTATCTATTACAAAAAATCATGCTTTTCTATACAAAAAAAAACGAAGATAAAATCTTGAAATATTTCAATTTCGAAGATAAAGTAGCTTGCATACTTTTCAGTCTTGATCGCTTTTTTCACTTGAAAAACTTTTTTAAATGGGTCGGTATTCTTTAAAGATCTTGTAGACGATGATGATGAAGAAGAATAGGCTTATTGTTAGCTCAAGGAGTATCTGCTACTTTTACAAGCTCACCTCTTTCGTAGATACGAGCACTTTGCAAACACTTGCACATCTCGCACCTCAGATCGAGTCATCTCTAAGCCTCTACTTTTTTCTTTTTTATCTTTTCTTTCCTTTTTCACTCAAACGATTTTGTGGTCGAAGGTCAACAAACGAGTCTTACGTTGAAAGCTTAATTAAAAGCGTGAAGATAATTCTTCTATGTATAGATTACTAATGATCTATATCAGAAAATTTGATGAAATGTATGAATATGCTAATTACTCTAATTAATTTATCTGTGTGATAACCAACTTTAATTGCTAGCATAGAAAAAACAGTAGTTAGTCTACACAGAAATCTGGTGATACCAATCAGATTAAATAGTAAAATGGAACAACATATTTATGTGGTTGCTTGAACCATAATACAATAGTTAGGTTGCAGCATGATGACGGCATTTCATATATACATATTTTTATAATGGTGAGTCGCTTTTGCTTTTTGAAACTTAATTTGCAACTTAATTTATAGCATGATGTAACAAGAAATTAATTCTTATTAATAATTTAATTCTTATTATTATACACATCATGCTTTATAATGTCACGATTGACGCAATTATATGGATATATCCATAGTAAATAATCTCCCAATCAAATTTTGGTTGTCACAACCAGATCGCGCCTAACTATTGATGTTGACACATTAAAGTAAATAAATCGTACCAACTATACATATTCCTATTACATAAAGATAACTAGGAATGTTTCTATATTGCTCACAACTAAATATTTTTAATTATGTGAACTATATCTTTTTTTTCTGTGCAGAAATAAATTCGATCATGATATCGTTTGCCTTCTCTCTTTCCTCAAGACATGTATTATCAATTTTGTTTTTTTAATCTTACAAAATATAAGCTAAATTTTTTCTTTTTCGTCAAATTCCAGGGGCTAAATTTCTCTTTCAAGTCGCGTCCTTCGTCCGTAGTTCGACGCTCAACAGGATCCTGTCGGACGCCTCGTTGCGCCCGAGAAGACGGTGCGCGAAAGTTCGATTAGAACCGGGAAATTTGCGTGCCGACGTGCTCTCCGTTCCATACCAATTCGTTTCGAGAAACGATGCTCACCGAGAAGAACATTCGGAAACTTCGGCAGATATTTTCATCTTTCGAGAAATGTAACTTAGAGGAAAAGTTTTCCAGCAATACTAAAAGTTAATGTTTGACGAGCAATCATCTGTGCTTTGAATACAGAATATATTTTTTTATTAGTTCAAAATATTTCGAAATCTATGAATTTTTTTACAATTTTAGTACAAATAATAAGTGATTGTGCAATTGAATGAATCTGTGAGATAATTTATATTAATGATTGGATTCAATTACAATTTTTAATCTAATTTTTGTGTTCCATTTACTGGTTTTCTCCTTTCTCTTCTCTTTCCTTATTATCATTTACATTCTTAACAACGAGCACCTTTTAAAATCTTTGAAAAATGTTCCGTACACTGAAAGAAAAAATTGATGGCTGCAACAATTTAGATAGTAAAATATGGCATAGAATTTTTATATACCAGTTTTTAGTTGTGGCAGTAAATTTTTAGTTGCATTAGCTTATCCGCAATGTCAGTATATGATTTTGATTCATATTAACGCAACTAAAACTTTGCATATTTTTCGCAATAAGTTTATTACAGTTTTTTAAGATTAAATTTGGAAAATTTAGGGGGAATCTTAATATTTCAGATTGATTGCGTTGAAAGTCCGATTATATCAGTATGCAATTATCATTTCTGAAATTAATTCATTTAAATGAATATATATATAATAGTTGAACATCTTAACATTCAGACCGAAATGGCGCTTCGTATTTAAAGTAAAAATTTGTTGCTACAATCAAAAACTAATTGCTGCAGCTATATAAAAATGCTATGCCATATTTTACTATCTAAATTATTGCAGCAACCAATTTTTTTTTCAGTGTACAAGTAGATTTGTATATAAAAAAATATTATTCTAACAGTTCCGATAATGTTTTACACAGATAAAATTGTTCCAGAATGAAACAATAAAAACTAAAATGGCATTCTTTCCTGCGAAATTGCTCGTATGAATCGTCATTTACACGTGATTCGCGGCCGAAGTATTTCCCCCAATTATAATAAAATTTCCGGAAACTGCAAGTGTGCGTCATAAATGTAACCGTGGATCGTAAGTTTAAATCAGATATAACTACGAACTGATTGCAATTTATTTCTTGGTTTCTTAAATGGTGAGTTTATGAATGAGATTGTTAGCTTTATAAGATCAACTTCAAATATAATGTTTACGTCTAATATGTACAGTATAAATTATTTATCAAAACTCTCAAAACAATTCTCATTATTTTATTTTGCTTATGTATATAGATATGTATAAGATATTTCAAAAATTTATTTCACTACAATTTCTATAGAAATACTTCTACTTAAATAAACTGTAAGTAAAATTAATTATATCTTTGTATATTAAATATTTAAAGAAAATATAATAATTAACGAACAGAAAAGAAAAAAATTAAATTATTAACATATAAAAAAATGGCTATTTCGACTTAAGTTTATGTTGCCCCAATTTTCTCCACTAGGAATTCAGGTCATAGTTGTTGGCAGTCGAGTTAATTTTAATCGCAATCAAATCGAGACACACTTCCTTGAAGAACTTAGAAAATGGTCTGGGTTCTATTATCCAACTAAGATATCGTGGACGGAAGTTTGTTTCTATGAATTTTAAAGTAGCACCGCTTGAAGTCGACGATTTTCCGATCGAGCGGGCGCCCGCTAGCTATGACGAGGAAGAAAAGTCAGTGAAGATATGACGTTCCTGTCCCGCGGGTCTTGCAAGACACGTCACGATAGACAATGATAAGAAGGCACGACCCGAGGTAAGCGCCGAGACACATTGAGATCGTAAATCCCCGAAACGACTAAATCTTCTCTCTCGTTTTACGCAGCGCAGACCACAGGAGTTTCGGGACATGCGGTCGGTCCATAACTTTTGGGATAGTTACACGTTTCTGCGAGTTTCACATTTTTATGTCATGAGTAAAAAACGAAACGTGTACAATAAAATGCAACAGTATTATCATTAATATATTACACGTTTATTAGAAGAGAATTTATGAGTTATAATAAAGAGAAACGCATATATTTGGAATGAGTATTCCTTTGAAAGAAAAAATTTTACGTTCTTTAACTTGTCCTCCTGTCTAATAATTATTCAGTTTACTATTCGCAAAATAAAAAATTGTTCACTGAAAGAAAAGATTGGTTGCTGCAACAATTTAAATAGTAAAATATGGCATAGCATTTTTATATGGCTGCAGCAATCAATTTTTGGTTGTAGCAGCAAATTTTTAGTTTGCGTTAGCCTATCGAAATCATATATTGACATTGTGAATAGGCTAACACAACTAAAAATTTGCTGCTTCAACTAAAAACTGATTGCTGCAGCTATATAAAAATGCTACGCCATATTTTACTATCTAAATTATTACAGCACCCAATCTTTTTTTTCAGTGTATGTTACTGCGTCAACTTACTGCATTTGTCGTAAAAAAATCTTGTATTCCAAGTCTATTTTTTCACCAACTATTTTGTTTTATGCGGAGAACTAAAAAAGAGAAGGAAGGAAACGCCGTTAAAATTGCGTTATTACTCAAATTTTGGAAAAATTATTTTTTCACATATATGTATACTTATTGTATAAAATATATAGTCAATAAAAAATATATAGTCAACACAGCTGATGTTTACATTGTAATGTGATATAATACACAACATTAAAAAAAAAATTAAATTGATCTTCCTTCCTTTTTTAATTTAATAAAAAATAAGAATATCATAATTTCAATTCAAAGTGTACAAGTTGCAATGAAGAAATACATTTGTAGCTTTATACATAAATTGCATAGAATACTCAATATCTTTTATGTTAAAATAAAAATTGTTTTGCATTAGCTAGGACCGAAATGACTAAAAATTGAGACGAGAGAAATTCCATTAAGGTGACGATCCATTTATTAATTTTTCCAACGACTGAATCATTCCCTCTGGATGGGCTCGTCTGGCCGGCCGTTTGACAAATGCATCACCGATGGAGTAGCGCAACGATACACGGCGTATTCGATTCGGTGGGAAACTAGGAACGGGATGGATGGCTTCTACCGAGCGAGCAGTATCCGCAATTTCAACGGTGGGAAACGCAAGAGCGCCCGGATGATCCTCGCGTCGCGCGATGAAATGGTACGATGAAATCCACCATCCAACTAAAGCCCGAGAGTCATAGTAAATATACGAGACCCGTATTTACATTATAGCCGTTACTTGAATCTCGTCTCAAACATATCAAGTAAGACAGAAACAAAATTTTCTATTTTGAAATATTTAGTTGGTTTAGGGTCACATTTAATTAGAGATCCAAATTGGAACTTGAAAGTGAAATTGAAAAGTAAAAGAATTATTTCCGTCAAACCTGACTTGTTATTGTAGTAGTAATACTTGTAATTGTAATAGCATATTTATTTTACGCATAGCTTTTTTAGTCAATTTTTTTTTCAAATTCGTAACGTGTCAGTCATACAAAAAAGTATATAGTATTTTCTTTTGAAGATATATTTTTGTTTTTAATAAAATGTATATTTTAACGTGAAATTTTTTAAATATCAAAATGTGTGTTACGAAAAACTGAAAACTTTCAAAGCTATTTATAGATTTATAGATAAAAATTATTAAAAACTATATTTCAATATAATAATTTCTATTAAAATTATATTGAATTTTATGTATGAAAATTTCATTTTGATATTATTTAGCACACTTGTAGAATTCAAGAAATTAATATAATAAGTAGACATCAAATTGATTAATTAATGTAGATATTGTAATTTATATGAACTATTTACCAAAAGACTTAATTAAAAGATAGATCTGATGAAAAATACAGAACATCCTTAAATCAAGTTAAAAGGTGATGCTCTTCAATATTATCGGTGCATCATAAGTATCCCGGTTCTAAGCATCCATAGCCGCTACTGGAAAAGCCACGAACTCGCGGAATCTCGTTACTTCGAGAAGAGCCATAAATCCACGTCGCTTTTGAAAGCTTCGGAAATTGGCAGGGCGCGTTGCAGTCTGCCTCTTCGTCCCCTCATTCTCCTGCGACCCTTCCCTCTGCTTTTCCTACCCCCAACCGCATTCCTCGACGGAACACATCCTACGTGCAACGAGCGTGCCACTGCGCCCTAAAAAGGATCGAAATCCAACTGGAACTGCAAGGACAACGAGCTTGTCGACGCTGTTAGAAACGAGGTACGCGGTATGCTTCGACATCCTGAGAAACTCCAGAAGGATATTACCGACGAGCTTATTGCTAACGTACTAACTAACAGTCGGAGTTCTCCTCCATTCTAGTTAGATTTAAAGTCATCTTGATCTCACCACGAAGAGTGATTCAATTCATAAAATACAGCATTTCAGAATTCAGGAATTAATATAGCGGACATATATCTATGATATATATATATATATATATATATATATATATATATATATGAGATCAGAAATGTTAATTTCTCTATTTAATATCTATATATTTATCATATATGTATATATCATGTATGTACTTTTTATTGAATTTCTTTATAAAGAAATATGATCATGTATATCCTTTTTTTGAAACTTAAATTTATCGTGATTATCGATCTAATCGTCTCATGGATACGTACTAGATACGTACGAAAACACGTGTCATTAATTATATCTCTCACTATGAGAAGGGCAACGAGCCAGAGAAGTACTTCTTTCTAATATGTTGCGGAACAAAGGCGGTCGCATTGATAATACTATCAATTACTATCGCTATTATAGCCATTATCGCTGCTGTAACTTATGGCTATTATACTAGCGCCAACGTGTGGATGGCGGCCTCAATTCGATAGTTCATTGACGATTCTGGCAGGGAAAGGGCGGCGGCCAAGAGATGAGTGAGATGGGATACTTTAATTATTTTTTTTGCGCTCGTTACATCGTTTAGAAAAAACAGGATATAACAAAAGTTATATATACTCTTCCTTTTGCATCACGAGATTTCTTTCGGGGAAAGCGTTCCCTCGCTTTCTTCTCTGTAGTGCGTGAAGGAATGTCCTCCTGCATCGAATATATACTGGTAATAAATCTATTCATGCGCAAAGTTTTTCAATACTGCAATATTGAAAAACAGTGATGCTTGGTAAACACAAAAAAATCTATACTGAGATTTTCATAGCACGTATAAAATGATTTGTGATATACCTATCTACATTAGGTATGTAAAAACTATTGATCCCTTTTGTGACAAAAGAAATGCATTTAGGTAAAAGTCAATACATTACACAAATTACCATTTATATTAATGTAAATTTAAAACGTGTTGCAATTATCTTGCTTCATCGACAAACAAAAGGAAATAATTAGAAATCTGTGGTCCAATCAATGAGACGTGGATATCTTCTTTGAGCACAAGAAGGAGCGAAATGGGATGAAAATGTCCCGAGTTTCCGAATGCGCTTTACATATGTTTAATCGTAGCGGGTCAAAGGCACAACAACGGCTGATTAAATTAAATTTCTGCGGGTGCGACTTTAACGGCGTCGCCTTCATTCGCAGTTCCCTCGTTCGATCTCGTTCGCTTCACAAATGCGTTCGTGTAGAGTAGTATGCCACTATCGACGTGCGTCGTCGTGGTGCTTCTTATTAGGTCAAGGCACACGAATCAGCTTGGAAAAAGTATGAGTTTTACAAGAAATCCATTTATAAAATATATAAATTCCATATATTTTGATATACACCACTTTGATGTAGACTTTATGTTTTTATGGGATTATTTAGCTTCTTTTAATATTAATTCTCTCTCTCTCACTATTTCTCCTTGTAAAGAATCTCTCGAAACTCCTTGAATTTGAGTACCCTTACATATTTTATAATATTTCTTCATTTATAATTATGGAAATATTTTTTTTTAGATTTTAAAGAAAAAAGTAATCTTATTATTTACAAATTATTTATTTGATGTTACTTTTATATACATAGTTTGTTACAGTTTAATGTCATTTTTTACAATTTTAAAATAATATAAGAGTTTTATGTAGAAATATAACTTGTTGTCGAATTCATCTCATGGCGAAGGAAGTATAAAAAAAGAATATTAAATTATATTTTCGATTTAAAAAAAAATTTTAACTAAATTGTTACACTTGTTTTTCTACCTTCCGCAAATATCCTACATATTCATACATTGGCAAAGAAGGAAACGATATTCAACATCCCGTTCCTCATTGCATTCCGCGCGAAATACTGGCGGTTCGCGTAGTTTTGATTTATAGGGATTCTCGCGTCTAGATTTCGGTAACGCGCTAACCGCGCAAATCGAGCGTAGCCTGCATACCAATATCCATGCACGCGTTAAAATTTAAACAAGAACTCCTACATTTCTCCTCTTTCAGTACTGGGAACGCATGATCCCTGTATATTTTTGCGGCATCCAATCCGGGATGCAACACTGGCTCTCATAAACGACGACTTTTCGCAAAAGGCGAACCCGTTAGCGCTTCACCAAGCACGAAACCAATTTTCGAAAAAGGGGTTATTTAATTAAAACAATTTATTCGAGACCTTTTTCTGCCTTCCGCTCCAGCGTGTGTCCTTTCATGCCGTTAGAAAAACTGCAATATCTACGTACGTGGCATACAGCCAATTCCCGTGATAAGCTTTTAATTATTATTTCTATTCTCGACGAGGTCGCCAGCAAGCTGTGTCGATATTAAGTCGGTTTACATTAAGTGAAAAGACGAAATTACATAAAACAAAATTGCATTTTAGAAAGATTATAAAAATTAATTATTCTTATCGTTTTTATTACGCAAAGTTGTTCATTAAAAACTTTCTTGCTTTTAGATATTATCTTAAGAGATCTGAATATGAGTATTTATTAAAGATTAAAAATTAAAAATAAAAAGTTTAAGGAAGTTTTTTTCTCAAGTTCTTGAATGATAAGATCTTGGGATTCGAGGTCCATTTTGTAAAACTGTAAAGTAGAGAGCTAGTTGTGAGTAAAGCAACCTTTATTACGGCGACAGTTTTTTCATCCGGATGAAAATCGCAGGAATGTCACGAGCCAACAAACGCAAAAGTTTCACCGTTTACCCAATTCGCCGATGACGCAAGTTTAGTTGGCGGGGAATAAACATGAAGAGAACGAGACTGCGCGTGTATTCGTTCACGAGGTGCTTTTTCGAAAGCTTTTTCCAATTGAGCGCTCGACGGCGAGATTGACTCGCTCACTGTGTCATAATTATTAGATTATTACAAAAGTTTCTTTTATGAAATTCTTTCTGCAAATAGTTATTTTTACAAATCCAGTTCATCTTTTTATAAAAGAAGAATGCTATTTTAAAACTTTTCATTAAAGTTGATTTTAAAAAAAGGAAATTTGCAAAAATAACTTCTGATAATTTTTCATTGAGATACATATACAGGGTGTCACCAAAATCTAGACAAATCGAACAATTTTTTAAATAAATGTTTTTGATGAAAAATTAAATATTACAAAAAATTCTTTTACATGGCACTTGGGAGATCCCTGTAGAGCACAATTATTCGATATATCCCCCATTAGCTTGAATGACGACTTCTATTCTCGGTCTGAAGCGTTCGCACGCACGCTGTAATGTAGTGCTGTCCATGTCGACGAATGCTGCCTCTTAATAGCGATCCTTAATACGTTGAGTTCACATTGGGATGCCAAGACTTGTTTGTGAGTCTTTCAACGCTCCATACATAGTAATTTAAGGGATTTAAATCTGGGCTGTTGGGAGGCCAGAATTCCTTGGACCAAAACATATTGACGTTCTTTGAGAGCCAATTTTGAATCAAATGATTCGTATGAGCCGGTGCACCGTTTTGTTGAAAAAACATATGACTTTCCAGACGTCACAGTTTCCATCCACGGTTTCACTATATCCATCAGAATGCATAATGATTGTCCTGGGTCATCTGAAATCAGCGCTTCAGCCCTTTCAACGACTGCGGAGATTCTCGCGGTGCGTTCTTTCGAGTGACTCTTCTTCGGTGGCATACTGGAACCTTCGTTGGACTATTCTAAAGCCGTATATTTTGCCACAACGATTGATCTCGAGTATTCAAAGAACCGAATTATTTCCATTGTTGAGCGCCCAGCGCGAAGACCTTCGATGATCACGGCCTTCGATAATCTTCGATTATATTCCGCACTTGGTTTCAACATCGCGGCCATTTTGAAAATATGATTGTTTACTAGAAGCAAGCTTTCTCGGACGTCAACAACAACCTCTGGCGGAGGCACAATATAGCGGAAAATTTAAATTGAAATTTGTCCGGATTTTGGTGACGCATCCTGTATATATATGTAAGAATTATTTTTAAATTGAAAAGATAAAAGGTAAAAATTTTTTTAGAAATATATATAAGAATAATTTATAAGAATAATCTACATGAAAAATTTAATAAAGATTCGGTACTTTAAAAGAATCTAATTACCTGTCCTTCTATTTAGTTCTTCGAGTAACGATCTTGTTCAATTATCAACGAATCCGGGATCACTATCCTTCACGATCTATAAAAGGATGCTCGTCCCTTTCGTTTACGAGCGTATGCGACTCTCGACAGCTTGTCAGCATAAAGATCGTTACCTCGCGCGAGTGAGTCTGCTTAATTACTCCACGTTAATTACGCGGTCGCGCTTTTACGCTGCCGACAACGAACGGCCAATTTTTACGACGGGTTTCTTTTGCTTAGAAATGAGTCTTTGAATGTTTGAGAACACGGAATTGCAACGACGACAACGTGATATCTTTTAATTTCTTGCGTTCATGTTGGATATTTATAGTTAACAATAATAATGGGATCAGAGTCAAATCATGATTTAATGCAAATATAAGTGAAAAATAAGAAACAATTTTGTGAATTGTACATGGAAATAAAGATAATTTTTGTTGAAATTAATTAAACCGTTTGTATTTACCTAATATTTCGTTTTTATATCGAATATTTTTTATATTGAATTATTGAGTAAGTATAGGAGAATAAAAATCTTTTTTTATTGTAAAAGAAAAATATATATAACTTCGAAAAATATGAAGAAAAATATAATATTATTGTATCGTGAAAATTTATGAAAAGTATATACTATAAAAACGCACCATAAATAGCACATTATTATTATGTTTTTTAAAAGCAAATGCCTTGATAAAATTATCATTACTCCACTTGATAATTTCATTTGACAAATCATTCATATTTTCTTTTTATTATATATAATATTATTTTTTTTTTTACTTTATAACATAAATTGTATAAAAGTAAAATATTATTTATATAAATAAAATGTATTTTTAGTAAATTAAATTTGTATTCATGTTATTATATATATTGCTTCCATATCTTAGTATTATGTATGAAAGACGGGAGAGGGGGAGAGGAGGGGAGAGAGAGAGAGAGAGAGAGAGAGAGAGAGAGAGAGAAAGAAATGAGGAGAGAGTTACACAAGAAGAGATAAAAAAAGAGAGGAGAGTGTGTTTAATTTCGAAGCTATTTAGCTAAACGAGGAGGATAGATATGTTTCGCCGCTTCGCGATCGGTATCGCGCTTAATTGCGACTAATTCAATTATCCATGTGAATATTCGGTCGGATGCGCGTCATGCTGGAGTATTCTGCATCTCCCATTCTGCAGGATACACATCCCCATCTCACGACAGAGAATTTGCAAATTCATACATCTAACAGATTTTCTTACAATTAGTATAATGTGCATTAATCTTCTAACTTTGTATATAGAATGATCCACTTAAGTCGACCATTTGAAATATCGCTTATTTTTGATAATATAAAAAAATGTTTCAAATGAAAATAGAAGAGTTTCGAGAGGGACATATTTTAATCATGTTGATTTTTTTTTAGATGGAGGCATCAAAAAAATATGAAGATTATCTCCACTTTTAAAAATGGAATTGTATGATTTTTTTTTATGCAATATTCTTCTAATTATTTTGTATACAAAAATATTAAGGTAATAGTATCAAAAAACTTACAGTTGACAAGATTTTACATTTTATTTTGGCACATACTAACATAAAATGTTAAATAACGCTTAAACTATTAACTTTTCGATAATCGTATTTTAATACATTCATAAACAGAGTAATGAGATGAATCAGTTGATGAAAAGAAAATATAATGGCTTATTCAAAAATTATGCATTTTGCATATATATTTTTTTAAAACAACTATATGTTTTCTTTATAAGCTGCCAACTGATTCATCATATTATTTCATTAATAAAAGAATTAAGTTACAATTATCAAAAAGTTAATAAGTTTACGAATTATTTAACATTTTATATCAACATGTGCCAGAATAAAGTGTAAAATATCTCGTCAACTATTAATTTTTCGATACCAATACTTAATACTTTAATATGCAGAATAATTAGAGAAATCATATTGTGTAAAAAAAATCATATTGTACAATTCTATTTCAAAAAGTGGAGGTAATCTTTATTCGAAATCTTTTTGACGCCTCCACCTAAAAAGAAACTAACTTGATAAAAATATTCTCGAAACCCTTCCACTTTCATTTGAAACATTTTTTTATATCATTGATTTAAGTGGACCATTCTGTATGCGTGCGTGCGTGCGTGCGTGCGTGCGTGCGTGCGTGCGTGCGTGCGTGCGTGCGTGCGTGCGTGCGTGCGTGCGTGCGTGTGTGTGTGTGTGTGTGTGTG
>Ga0157363_1003772_pt1 | contig 13799 bp, 8 predicted proteins | sample AttsexASBM1_FD_111477 | JGI IMG/M metagenome (GOLD analysis project Ga0157363, IMG submission 111477) | Fungus gardens microbial communities from leaf cutter ant in Ribeirão Preto, State of São Paulo, Brazil - Atta sexdens ASBM1 | ecosystem: Host-associated > Fungi > Mycelium > Unclassified ...
TATATATATATATATAGTGTGCACTTTATCTAAAATATGTACAGAAAACTTTCATAACAAATAGAGATGACACACAATAAATAAATATGTATACACAAACAGAGACATTGTTCTAAACAGAGTCTATCAGCAAAGTCGTCAGAGCAATCTAAGTTCCACCAGTTAATAAATTTGTCCACGGTAAATATGTATTTTATTACTTTACGGCAGTACAATCAGATCGCGGTTTTAATGCCTTAAAAATTTGGACTTTCTTTTACCGTTATTATTTTGTACTGATACAATGAACGAAAGAAATTATATGAGAGAAGATGATTCCTGAAACATAAATATAATTTGAGTTTTTTAAATTTTCTTAAATGTATAAAGCTCTAGCTTTTCTTCCCTCTTACATCTAATAACGACGATAGAAAATTGCACATCGAAGAATGAAATTTAGTACTTGTGGATAGAATGAATCATTTGACTGGTAAAAGAAAGTTACATACAATATCTCGGCAGTTTTGGGTTAGTTCAGTTACTTAGATCGTAGTATAATGCATTGAGCAAGTCATATCTGAGTAACTAAACTTTGCTGTTTATAGGAGTACAGCATAAATGAGAACGCTAGACGGTGAAAAGATAATTAAAGCAGATTGCTCTCAGTTTGTTCTTATTATCTTCGTTATGCGTGTTATTCTTAAACATTTAAAGATATAACAATTAATAATGAATGATTTACTAAACGTACAAAACTCTTTTCACACAAACAATACTCCTTAACTTGCAACAATGTAATTCTTACCTCTAGAGAAAAGAAATAGATAAAAGAAAAAAGAGACAGAAAGACTGAACAGAAACTCGCAGATATTATCTATCTTTTATATACATGACTAATTTAATATCGGCCAACAAATGTTTTACATCACGAAATGCTTTCACACCGTCCAGCACTTCTTCTTAATACAATACTCCCGATACATATACAGCAACGTTGTGCGCTAGTGTGACGCATACAGTTTCACCAGGTTGGATCCAGCCACACGGCGATCAAATACCCGTTTATATCGGATTTACCATCAGACAGATAGGCCTTGACGAGCGGTAGCTAATCACTGTCAAGGTCACTTCCCGAAGGTCATTTGTTTTCTCGGGATATTCGCCTCCGTTTCGCTTGCTCTGCTGTCTCCGCCGTTACTAAAACAATGTTTTCCCGCTGTACGAGGTGTTCTCAATTAAAATAGTATGCAAAATATATAACACTGAAACATCTATATCTCTCGTGTAATAATAATAATTAATGTCTTTATTATATTTTTTTGACACGACATGCCAAAAACTTGAGGAGGAAGGATAAAAATATGACGCAAAAAAAATAGAAACTGCAAATTTAAATGAAACAATCTTAACATTAACAAGAAGTAGACAAAACATGCTTATAGAGAATAAATTGATAATTGCAAATCTAAAGATTAAGTGCAGTTGCATACCCTTTAGATGAGTTATTCTGAAGAACAAATCAACTACGTACCAGCACCACTACGAGTTTTCCTTCTGTTAATATCGTCTGACGATTTAGATGCGCCCCTAGTATTGCTTGCTGGCGTAGCTAGAGGTGAAGCTGTATTCTGCCGTACAGACCTTCTTGTCGTTACTTCGCCCACAGACTCGTTGCTGGATACAGAAGTGCCCCGTAATCTCTCCTTCCCAACAGTAACTGCCGCCGCTGTTGCCACCGCCGCCACCGCCGCCGTAGTTGCAGTCGTAGTCGTGATAGTCGTCAACGTCGGCGTCGTTGTTATTGTTGTTGTTGCTATCGTTGATGTCATCGTCATCGCCGTCGTTGTCGTTGTCATCGTCATCGTCGTCGTCGACATCGACGTCGTCATCGTCATTGTCACAGTTGCCGTGCTCGGTTGCTTGGTGGTTAACAAACGGCTCTCTCTTTGCACTCTATTACTGGCATTGAAATTTGATATATTACTGAAATTAATTTGACTGCCAGAAACAGCTGTGCTTAAATTCACTTTATAACAAAAGCTTATCTTACATAGCAGAACTCTCAAATCTCTGAGATTAGATTTTCTTTTATTTTCTGGCCAAAAGAATGCATTCATTGTTGCTTACTTTTGATCTTTGGGCTTTGGGGAAGCAGCGGATGTTTCATCTGACAATCGTACTCTTGCTTTTCCTACAGACTCAATCAATGGTTCGTCATCAGACGAATCTACTTCTACCACAATGGGACCTAAAAATATAAAAATGCTTGTGTCACATATAAGTCTGGCCCAAATATTATAAATCAGACAAATTTGTGAAAGACAGGTGAATCTGTGAATTTAGAATTAGAGACACGTTAGAGTGAGATTGAGAGATAGCTGTGTGTCGAGTATTAAAATATTTAATGTTCTTCAGCTATTTTTAATAATTTAAATTACTTCGTTTGTTTAATCGACAATTATTATAATAAGCTTGTCGTATTCGCAAGCTTTGATTAATAAATAGTATTCGATAGCAATAATTCCTTGTTCTAATTTGCATATAAACAGTTCTGTTTTTGGCAGTCCTTGTTAATTTGCTACAATACATCTATAATATATACAGGATGTCCACCTACCGCATTAGCTGATAATGAGAAATTCCTTAATAAATTCGAGATTAGCGAAAATTTGATAAAAGACTATTGTTCGTTACAATATTTATACATATACATATATCCTTTGTTAAAGGAATTCGCACATACATATATATATATATATATATATATATATATACATACACACATACAAAAAGATTATAATATTTGAAACTCTAGACAATTAAGTCATTCATAAAATTTTCGCTATAAAGAGAAATTTTCATGCAAATTGAAATTTATCAAAAAAATCTGTCATTAATATTTGATGCGCTAATAGCTAAACAGCCTGTATATGTAGAAAAATATTGAATAAAAAAAAAAGATATTTGGATAAAATGTAAAAAAGACTCAACTACTACACACAGAGAAATAATAGCGTGAAATAAACACCTTTCTTAGCCTTTGCCAATATGTTGAACCCCTTCTTTGATTGCTCTTCCTTGCCAGGTACTTGTTTCTTTATAGAACCAGTCTCTTCTACACCCATGCAAGCTTTAATAAGTTCTGCAGCATTCTCTGAGCATTTCCGTTTACCTGGTCTTGGCTGTGGATCATCAGCTGTGCTCGATGCAACGGAACTCTCGCTTTCTTGCCTTTTCCGTTTCCCTATTTTTATTGTCGTGTTAGGAGACAGTTTCGATACTGCCAGTTTTGGACTTGCTTTTGCGTAGGGCGATATACTACGTCGTTCCTCTAATTTGTTAGGACCGTGAGGGCTGCTCTTCGGAGTCTTGGCAATATCCGGACTATTCAACTTCTGTGATCTAGTTCTCAGCGATCTTTTCTCATTGTTGTCATTCGGAATATCAATTAGCAACTGCTCCAGCAACGACTTCGGTGGCCTTTTGACATATTCCTCCGAAATATTGGAATTCAGTCTCTCCACAAAGTGTCCCTCGTCATTATCTTCTATACATATGACGTCCTGTCGACCCTCAAGCTCCTGTTTTCTCCTACGTTTACGCTTAAGGTGCTCCACATCACTGGAGTCCACTTCGGGATTCTGTGCCGCTGGACTCGGAGTTTCATCGCGTTGCAGTACCACAGGATTGGAATATGTGTACAAGGGTGGTGTGATTCGGATAGGCTGCGGATCTTCGCGGAGAGGTGACTGGATACCTGCATTCAGATCGCTCGTGTCGTTAACCATCTTTTTAACCAACTCGTCCGTCACTTTTTGCAGATTTACAGAAGGCTCTTTGAGCATGATTTGTTGGTGACTTTGTACATTATACTTCTGGTTTTGTTCAGTGCACGTTTCTAATTTAACCGATGTTGTGTTGAGTGGAACGTTACTATTTTTTGAGACCTCGAACCGATCGGTTTGCCTGGTGTCATCCACTTTTACGTTAATTTTAGATTCTACTTTGATTTCTGATTTGCAACTCTCACCGTTCGAGCAAGAATTATCTGCTGCCGCGTTAGCATTGTTCGCGACCGCATTATCGAGCTTTACAGTTTCAACTTTATTATAAGCAATGTGATTTTGTATTATAGGCACACCATTATTATTATTAATATTATTATTATTCTGTCCGTGAGGTTCCTCGCTTAGTCTAATTGCACTGTTACTTTCTACAACCGCCTTCGTGCTGTCCTCGGATACACTTTCCACAGCTCTCGACTCTTCGTGCTTAGAGTTTGCCTTACCCTGATCATTTTGGTTAACAGTACTCTCTAATTTAACACTAGAACTGTCCTTATCAGAGAAGTCTTTTGTTTGCTGATGTGCACATTGTAATAAGTTATTATCACTATTTATACTGCTGGTTATAGACGCTGTCACAACAGTCACTGTACCCGTCACCAGGGGACTGGGTATACTTTTGTCATTATTCGCTGTATCTAAACTAGCAACCAAATCACTATGTCCACCACCAGTTCTCGGAATTGTCGACGATTTTTCGTTAGACACATTCTTTGCGTCGTGTTCACTGGAATTTGATATATTGCGATTCAACTGATTCTCAAAATAACTCGTTACAGACACAGGACTTAACCTTTGTGGGCCACTGGACTTGAGAAGTTCCGAATGGGAATTTGAACACATATCACTACTACTAGTTGAGGAAGGCACGTTCTTATTGGTGGTTGATAGGGAGGGTTCCCCCTGTATTACATTCTTCGCGTTGCTTTGTGTCACCGATTCGGTTGCCAATGCCGGCCTATGCAAAGGAGACTCCCCTTGGTTTGGCGATTTTTCCGAAAGAGCATCCATAGACTCGATGCCGGAATCCTCGCCACCACCGCCACTACCAACTCTCTCGATATTCGCGTCAACGCCGATCCCAATCGGTACTGCTGTATTTTCAAGCAACTTCTGCTTCACTTTTGCTTCGGTCACGTTTATCTCGCCGATGGGTAAAGTTGGCTTGTTCGCTGTTACGTCGACATTCTGCGATCTGGGGACTTGATCTACCGAATTGCTGATTACCGAACTTGGCGTAGTCTTCAGCAAACTAATCCTTTGCGACGCGCTGTCCATCTTGCTCTCTACCGTTGGCTTGTCGACTTGCTTTTGAACATGATTTTGAACTGTCTTCTTATGACTAAAGTTCAACTGTTCAACTGTTTTGTTGTGCCTGTTTATGATGGAATTCTCGCTCTTGGCAATCATATGGTTTTTCAGCTTTTGACCCATGTTCTGACTTTTGACAGTGGCGATATAATTCTCCATATCAGATTTACTCTTAACAGAGAGCATCCTTGCCACAGGCTGAGAATTTTTCATCGTAGTCTCTATATGCATAGGTATCTTGGTCTCAGAATTTGATGGATTTCTGGTATCACCCTGTTGCATCGATGAATTTGTCGATTTTAATCCAGAATCACTCTCAAAAGATAAACTGGCGTTCGCTTTGATACTTGGTACCGTTGCAGAATTTTCAGGAGCTGTCTTCTGATTGTTAAAATGTGTGACTTCTGTATTTGGAGATTCTGTAACATATAAAAGTTAATTACTTAGAATGTAGATTTGCAAATAGATATATTATAAATAATCTAATAATTTACAATAGATATTGCATATAATGAAATTAAAAATTAATGTTCACCTCCTAAATGCAGATCTTTTTCATCCATCAAACTTAACCGCCTTCTCTTGTCTTCTCTAGCTATTAAGTCTTTCTTCACGCCATTAAGCTCCGTTAATTTAGGAGCGACACTACTCAACGAATTACTCTTCTCAATGGCTGATTTACTGATGTCGCTATCGCTCGTTCTTCGAATTTCGCCAACTTTCTTGATTGTACTAAAATCACTTCCTGTTAAAAGTGAATCTGGCTTTCTTATTGTATGCGTTATATCGCCCTTAAAAGCGAGCTTTCTCCATTTCACTTGATTATCTAAAATTCGACCACCCGACAGTAGATTTTGTTCTCGATGTAAACCATCTCCAGATTCCGATTTTTTCTTAGAATCCCTTCTCTTCGTTTTACCTGTAACATAATTATTATTCATAAATACTTGAGTAACTAGCAAACACACAATATTTGTGTACTATTAAGTAGAATTTCTTACCTCCTCCTATCTTATGTTCTTGCATATGATTCTGTACATCGAGATCCACTTGAGTCTTCGTTAAAGCTTGTGGAGTATTTAAAGATTGATTCGCAATCGCAGATTTATGCTTCGAAGGAGACGGTATTCTACTATTCAGCGGTATGTCATCCATGTCACTGTTTTTACTCGAACTTGGTTTAGTAGTGGTACCAGTTTGTAATCGTGCAGCATCCACCGGTAGTTCTTGTTTTAAGGCATTGGATTTGGCTGCAGCGGCTTGCAATATGTTATTGCCGACTTTACAAATGGCATTGTTTATTGTAGAAGTAGATAAAGGTAATTTCGATGCAGACGAGGTGCCTATAATCATGTTTAATGATCTCTTCTGCAGCAACTTGTTCCCATCGATGCATTCCTTCATCTTCTTCAATTTACCTCTCCTCTTAATTGCATCACCCTCACTCTCTTTTAGAGACTTTTTAACTTTTTCTCTTTGTACTACTGAAGCGTTACGTCCTCTTAAAGAAATGTGTAACGGAGGCACTCGCAGCGGTTCGTCACCGGTCCCCGTACTCGGGACACCACCGGCAAACATTTTATTCACGGACTTGTCGGCTTTCCGCATGGGCGGTGTATTCACAAAAGAAACATCAACCTTATAAGCTGGTGTAACCGGCTCTGATTTTTCCAATTTTAATCGTAGTTTGATTTTCTCTCCCGGCATCGGGCTATGCGCGGTATCCCTACTGGATTTTATTCTACTATGTTTCAAGCTTCCTTCGCTGGCGGTAGACTTTGCCGTTGTTTCGGAATCGGACTGATCCGTGTTTGTCGTCGTATCGTTTCTTCTTGAAAAATTGCTGTCCGCGTCGTCGTCGGAGAATATGGAATTTGATCTGTCGTTCGACGGAGACGGAAAGGAAAAGAAATCGTCCTGATTATCCACTGCACTCTCTGGCTCTGAATCTGAACTTTCACTGGGCATTGGCTCTAAGTGTCCTGTCAGAGGATTGATCAGAAACTGTCGTATTTTCCCGGTTGAGGTGTACTCTGGCTCCGGTTCCGGTTCCGGGGCTTCCTCTTCCGGTTTCGGAGACTCGGAAGTTTCCGTCTTATTGACAGACGGAGCAATGCTAGTAGTAGAATTATTTATACGAGAGCCACATTGAGGAAAGGCACCTGAAACCTGATTCGAGACTGACAGACGTGTGGTGTTGACTTGAGCACCTTGTGGAATAGAATTGCTTTGTGCATTCCACGTGGTCCCATTGCTCGCAGAAGACTGATAATTTCTACTAAGAATATTCTGGCTCTGCCCGTAACGAAAATCAGAACTCGCGCTAGTATCCGTATTGATGTTCTTAACCTGATTGTGATGCAGCTGTTGTTGTACATTGAGACCCTGATTCTGCTGACTTAAATGCGTTTGTTGAGGTACCGGTTGCCTCGGATAAGGGGGTGGAGTTTGCTGACGTTGACTGTTTAAGTAACCTAGCCGTTGTTGCGTAACATTTAAGCCTACCGTCGAATATTGTATCAATTGTTGTTGCAGTTGCTGTTGTTGTTGTTGCTGCAACATCGATTGATTGATGAGGGACGCAGTTTGTAATGGTGCGTTTGTATTCTGCTGCTGGAGAAGAGTAGATTGCGCCACTCCTTGTGAGACAACTTGTTGATTTATTTGTTGCGACTGCGAAAGCTGCTGTTGTTGCTGTTGTTGAATCAATAACTGTCGTTGCAATGGTGTTCTAATCTGCTGCCCATTCACCGGATGCCTGGCGGAGAGATTCTGTAATGGTGTTCTGTGAGCCAAATCTTGCCTAATGGGAAACTTTTGCTGCGTTTGTACTTGATTGTGTAAAATTGGCTGTTGCTGCTGCTGCTGCTGTTGCTGCTGCTGCTGCTGCATCTGTCCACTAGCCGACACTTGTTGCACCGTTTGTGGTGGCATCATATTTTGCCCAGTGCCAGCACCGATCACGTTGACTGCAGTATGTTGTTGCGATGGAAGTGTCGACGGTTGATTAACGTTGACAGTCGCGAACGCCGATGATGTAGAAGTCTGAGGCAAATCGGAAATAGTCGGCGTCGTCGCTGTCCCTAGGACCAAGTCTTCACTTCTTATATCCGAATTCGGTGGCGATTCGCTGGGCAACGAGAGATCTTTCCTCCTAACCGTAGGTTTCTTGGTGGATCTCATGCGATTGGTAAGTCCAGGATTGTCGATAACAGCTGGCGGTAACATTTTTTGACCAGATATAACGTTATTCGCATGTGAACCAGCATCATTTTGTAAAAGATTCACAAGTAACGGACTGGACAGGGCGACCTGATTCCCGCTACCGTTCGAACTCCCTGCCAAATTGGTACTGTTGTTTGGTGACAGACTAGATGTTGTAGCAATCGTCGTGGGTTTGTACTGATTCGTTAACTGTCCAACAGTAACGACTGGTTGTGTCGTCGTGTGACCGGTCGTCAATGCCGTAACTGTCGCCAAATTTTCTTGAGATGGATATGGTGGTGGCGGTTGTGCATGATGCTTGAACTGCATCGTATTCTTGATAGTTGTAGACTGCGATTCGCGATTGTGTATTGCTTGGGCAGCGTGTGTCATACTGGCAAATGGGAAAGGACCATTGTAGTTGTTTCTGGGCGATGCACTAGGATTAATTACTTGCTGGTTTCCGGAAACACCAGTGTTGCCCGCTGACGTGGACTGTGCCGATTTCGCAAGAAACGGTGGAATAGGATCACAGTCTGTGGGCGCGACTACATTTGGAGAACGAAACTGAGGAGCTTTCTCTGATGATGTTCCTGAAAACACAAAGAAATTTATATAACATTATTCGTTATGTACATATTTTTTTTGTTTAGATCATTTATAATTTGTAAGAATTTACCAGCTGCTATTATCTGAGCAACATTATGTAGCGTCGACGAAATGTTGGTAGCATTGCTGGGACCAGGCAAAGCCGTTGAAGGGTTACTGTCAGCAGCAGCTATATTAGTAGCATCTCCTTGTGATTTTGCTCCACCATCTTGCGTAGTTCCAGAATGTAGCACAATTTCTTGTGCATCTCCACCGAAGCGACTGGCTATCCTTAAAGATATTACCTGCAAAAAATGTCTCATTTAACAATCATTCTTTTTTCTTTACAGGAATTAAAAAAAAATGGTATTATTAAAATTACAATGTATGTATATTTGTAAATCTATAAAATCCAATCGAATGTATAAATTACCTGATCTCCTTCGACTTGTACTGAGAGTATGCCAAGTTGTGTAAGTGTTGGAGAACCCTGAGCTGCTAACTCTCGAAGCCGCAAAGCAGCTTCTCTGGGTATCGAAAATGTTACTCTGACTGAATTCCATGGTTCTATTTTATTTACTCTCAGACCATCTCCTTTTTCTGTAAATTGTATATCATTTGCTTATTAATAATCATTATACAACAAATTTAACATTTTATTATTAACATTAATAATTAATACTGTATAATAATGTATAATATGAAATTAAATTATTTACTTTTACAAAGTAAGGTATTGAGATGATCGACAATAATTTCAAACTTTCGAGGGAACTCGGGATCTCCAAGATCACCCTCACAGGTTACCACCGTCTCGATCAGATCACCATCACTATCTGCCGCCATGACTGTGAAATTCATTATTGATAATGTCTTGATAAAACTCCAAGAAAAAAATTAAATTTTATCTCTACAATAATGATTATTTTTTTATATTCTTTATTTTTTGTAATAATAATGATGAATGTTAATAATAGTATATAAAAATTAAATCTCAAAAAAGTTTAAAAAAAAATTTAGACATTATTAAATAAAAATTTAAAAAATGTTCATTTTATTAAAAAAATAGAAGCCTATGTATTTTTTAATTAATTTTCTTTTTAAATATAACTTCTAAAATAAATTATTGAAATTTAAAAAAATATATAATAGTATTTACTAAAATAATAATTAAATTCTAATAATTATCTAATATTTATTTAATATAACATAAAAAATTATAATTACAAAAATTACAAATAATATTTATACAACAATAAAATACGTACCAACCACAAATCACATAACTACCCAGAGAGTGTAGAAACGCCTCGGGGTATTGCTCTAATATGTGTGATGACGAGATGTCGTGTGTCAGTTGTACACCGACAGCTCCAAATCACACCAGTTCTACTAATCTTGTTTACTGTCAAATAAGAGATTTGAATAATTATACCACATAGAAAACAAATATTATGAAATTATGTTGTTACTTAACACTATGTGTAAATGAATTAATATCAGTGAATAACATTGCATTTCATGCAGTTACGCTAGCAAAATATATGTAATAATTTGCGCAATAATGACAATAATTTACATATGAAAGTCTTACAGCAGCATGTATGTATTCAAACATATCAATAGGTCTGTTTTCTATAACTAAACTGTACATGAGTGTACACTTCTAGAACTTAAAGTGAAATAAGTATATGTTTGATTTAGTAAAACTATGTGAGAAAGAAAGTTCTAGGTAGTCGTATGACAAATGTAATGTTAGTCTCATATAAGCAAAACAAAATCTAAATTTTTATGAAGTAGTAATACACACACACACACACACACACACACACACACACACACACACACACACACACACACACCTACATCCCCCCCACACACACATGTACACAAGGCAACTATGACAGATATACACTTGTATCTCAAGATAAACTATAAAAGTAAAAAATTCAATTAGATATAAATATGTCAAATATATAAAGTAAATTAAAAACAATGCAAAATCTCTATTTTTTCAATTGATATTTGTGGTAGATATAGGTCTGTTTTTTATAGCTAAACTAGTGTATACTTATACTCAAATAGATTTAAAATTGATTTGACAGCAAGAAGTTCTACTACAGCTTAGCAATAAAAAACAAATCTCATCCTCATGACAGATGAAAAGAAAAAAAAATTCCTTGGCACATATCATATGGCCAGTATGTATACAGCTCTCTCTGTCACTCACTCACTCACTCACTCACACACACACACACACACACACACACACACAAACGCGCGCGCGCGCGCGCGCGCGTGCATACACACATACACACACACACACATCTATACAATATCATCATTTTTAATCACATTTAAATGGCAATTAAATGATATTTCGCATTACGATTTCAGTTTTAAATAAATTTCACATAAAAACCAAGTGCGGGAGGAGGGGGGAAGTTTGCAGACGAAGATTATGTATCAAGCAGAGATAATTAATTCAATGACAAAATGAGAGGAGAGAGAGTGTCGTCGATTGGGAAAAGCCGTATTATTCGCCGTAGAATCGATAGGAGGTTGGCCGCGCGAGAACGACGAGAAAATGACAAAAACACACACAGACACATATACACACATATACACCCAGCACACACACACACACACACACACACATAGACACACACACACACACACACACATACATACATACATACACATACACACGTATACGGGCGCATAAACAAAAAGTGAGGCCCGCTAGGCTACAAGTTACTAGGTTATAATTCGTGCTCGATTTCCGGGAGGCACAGGCATAGGCACGGGCGATTACCGCGAGGAGCGAGGTCCGCGTCGAGCGCCCGGCCCAGCGGCGCGGTCGTTACACGCGCCACAGACCTCGGTTCGACCCCGCGGGAACGTGGCCCGTCTGAGCCGTACGTATGTATAGGGCAATTAAAATCCTCTGGTGCACGAGCGGCCGCGGGGGCACCGTGCGCGCGAGTAACGTCGCGAAATAGGTTATAGAGCGCATTTTTTCGACTGGGCGCGAAACGCGGACGGGCGGATCGACGGGGATCGACGGTTACGCGATGCGGGACGCGCGTCCCGACGTTCGCCGTAATGATTTTCGACGAAATACGGCATCCAGACCGTCGGGACATCGGGGGGCCACCATTTTGTCCGTCGGGGGAGGTGTACGTGAAGTGGGCTCAAGCATGCTCAAGATAGCCCGTCAAAAGTCGGGGGAATTATTTCCCTTCCTGGGGCCCCACGTTCTCGGACATGGACGTAATCATACGACGGACGACACGCGGCCGGGCACGGAGAAGGTATTCGCGCCCGCCGACGATCGCGGCTCGGCCAGCGAGTCTCACTCCAGTCGTCGCGCAGCGCCGATTTGATACCGTATGAACACAGGAAAATTTCAACGTTACCCCATTTCTTTCCGACACTGTCCGGGATTTTACGCGTCCGTACAGCACGGAGGCACACCGCCCGGGCACTGGTCTTAACCTAAAACACACGGCGCGGACCCTACTTCACACTCGGCACACAGCGCGCGGCAGGGATCGCGAAAAAACTCGACATAATCGCTAATATAAAGAGACAAGTCATAAAACGCCATGAACAATAACAAGGTGCCGCCATTTGCAATGCGAGCAACTGACATGCGCAAATCAATCGCGCGGAGCATGCTGGGTACTTTCCGGACGGGGCGCCATCTTAGCTAAGATGTATATACATGTCCCCTAACCTCGAATCCTCGCCTCGCTACTCGCGTCGTCGCGTCCCGATATTCCCGATAACGACGCTCGCGATGCTCCGTCGCTTCCGAATTGTTCCGGATGTCTTGCGTTCTCTTCTACTAGAGCCGCGAGACATTATCGAGAGCCTCGCTACTACTCTTGCTATATCAATATCCTTTCTATGCGATATTTGCATGTATCGAGCGTATAAAAATCGTATTTTTTACACTAATTAAATAAAAAAAAATGTTTAAATCATCAAGGTTGTTGCAAAGCTGCAATTTAAATTGAATGATAAATTTGAATACTGAATATGTATCGCTGTATGCGTAGCCAAGTCAGAAAATAGATACATAAATGTTACAAGAAAAATTGCAATTGCTCATTAAATACAAGTACAATAATACAAAACCAATTGTGTAATCGATAAGACGATCTTCGTCAGAAAAACATATATTTTTTACATTAAATTCAATTATTTTATGCAACAAATATGGACAATCCGGAATATAAATTTAACGATTAATTGATTATGGAGATCAATGTGCAGTCAATAAGAAACTTATACTTTACTATGTTGAATTTATTTATTATACATATACTGATATAATATATAATCCCGAAAAAGATTATCTTATTTTCGCTTTCTCAAGCTTTTCTTCTATCATTTGTACGTATAAATTTACTTCTTTTGAGGAATATAGGACTGCATGAGACCAGCCTCATTCATTATCTTCAGTTGTTTCTCTGCATCGTAGGTTCTGCAAAACAACAAAATTACAAACTTACTTATGTCCATTTCTATCAACGTAGACTAACTTTAATCTCGATTCAACTAATTCTTCATCTAATTTTTTTAATTCTAATTCTTAGAATTAAAAAAAAAAATTAATTGAACCAAAAAATTAAAGTTAATCTTTATTAGCGAAAATCGACCCACTTCTATCAATTAGATTAATTTAGATTAATTTAGTTTATGTTTCATCTTTTTTTAGTTCTAAGAATTAGATCAAGTTCTATCAATGTAAGATTGATATTATTTCAGTTTAACTTACTGTTTATTTTTTTCTAATTCTTAAAATTAGAAAAAGATAAAGAATAAAAATTAAGCTGAAATTAAAGTTAATTTCCATTGGTAGGA
>Ga0157363_1003773_pt1 | contig 13799 bp, 7 predicted proteins | sample AttsexASBM1_FD_111477 | JGI IMG/M metagenome (GOLD analysis project Ga0157363, IMG submission 111477) | Fungus gardens microbial communities from leaf cutter ant in Ribeirão Preto, State of São Paulo, Brazil - Atta sexdens ASBM1 | ecosystem: Host-associated > Fungi > Mycelium > Unclassified ...
AGAGATGTGTCATACAAATTCACATAGAAATAATTAAGCACTAACACTATAAGATCCACTTTGATCGATTATAGGAATTCTTTATAATTAATTAATTATATTAATTTTAAACATGTCTGCATTTTTCTGACAAATTTTCTTATCATGACAAAAATTATGAATTATAAATATTTATAATTTTTTACATATTATTAGACAGAAATATCAACTGGAATATCCATTTGAGATGCATTATCACGTTTCACGTCTACAGTGAGAATTGCATATTTTCATGAGGCCGTTTCGCAATGAGAGCGGCAAACGTGTAAATGTCTCGCAAACCGGAGAAACTTCATTCCCACCGTAAAGCACGGTTTTATTTGTATAGCCGTTTTCCAGTTGAACGTAGCGGTGCGCAGCAGTTTGTCAATACGATTATATGACAGATTTATCTGCAATAAAATGCACGTGAGTATAGGAGTATACGGCATCATCGAAATATTTTCCGACCATCTCCGTTTAGTCTCACAAATACTCAATTTGATCCATACAAAAATCAACAAGAGAGAGCTTGGTTATGAATACAAACTTACTTTTTTTCATTGTGGATTTAATGCCCATCTATCCAAATACCGAACAGATATCCCGCTCGTTTTTCGTAATCAAACATCATTAAATATAGATACGATTCATGATGGCAATTATGTGAGCGTAAACAAGTTCGCGCTGCCATGAATCATAATTTCAGACGTAAAAACTTGTCTTGCGTAACGTGTATAATACGCTTATAATGATACATAAATCAAATCAAGTAAAATATAAAAAAATAAAAGCGAAAATAGAAGAAAAACAAAACATGTCATGCACGAACGTGATGACTGTTTACTCTCGCGCGAAAAGAGAATGCTTTACTTTCACAGCACGATGCTGCCAAATTTTCAAAGCACAAGATCACTCACATCATCTTCCTTCGTCACAACGATCTTTCTTCACCTCCTCCCTTCCTGCTTCTCCCGTTATGGCACGAGCTGTGGCACAGCACAATCGCGAGGAGGAGCGACAGGAATCGCGCGCGAACACTGGCTCCTCTCGAGAAACAACAGCCGGCGATGTGCTTAAATCACCGATCGATGGAGATCCTCCGATCGACTCCTCTACTCTCTCACACTCTAATCGCTGGTGAACGCGCCCCGTTATGGCGCCACGTTCGGTGATTAACGACGGTGCAACAACCACCGCGACGTGACACGCGCGTACGAATTTCCATCGCTCTCGAGTTTCGCGTGGCGCGCGAACCAACCACGGCCGAGAGCCAATTCTCACCAGACGGGAACACTGCGCACGCGACGAGATCGACGCCGAAGCACGATAACGAATATGATGACGACAACGATGACGGCGACGTGCACGTCGACGACGACAACAACCGGCACGCGAGAGGACCCTCTTTTCCCGTCGCGCACGATTCGCCACCACCGACGACAGAGAGAGAGGACGACGCGACGTTCTCGTGGATGTCGCAAGCGCCGTCGCACGGCCAGTCGACGAACCGACGAGGGAGAACGAGCGAGAACGACTGACGAGACCAGTGGAAACAGAGAGCGGTGCACCGGCGCGCGTCCCGTGCCTAGTGGAGTAGAGCGATGAGCGGCGCGGCGCGGCGCGACGCGGAGCGCCCAGTAGAAACGGAAAGCGGTGCACCGGCGCGCTTCCCGCGCGTAGTAGAGTACAGCGACGAGCGGCGCGACGCGACGCGGGGGAGGGAGGGAGGGGAGGAGGAGGAGGGGGAGGGGGGGGGTGAACAGTGGAAACGGACACAGCGCGGTGCACCGACGCGGGGAGGCTCACTAGTGGAGTAGAGCGACGAGCGCGGGGCGGCGCAATGTTTTGGCGTACGCGCCGTGTTCTCCGTTCTTGAAAGAACGTCAACGGTTCGTCAACGGACGAACGGAAACGCACTAGAAACCACCGACGATATAATGAATGAAATCTATATGTGACAAAACGAATAGATTTTCATCCGCGTTTTCTATCGTTTTCCCCGCGCGCTGCATCGCGAACGCGGCGCTCTCGACGTCGGGATGCCCATCATTTATGATGTTCAACCATCCCCGTTTGTCTCGCGTTCTTCCGTTACCACTGTACCAGGGGGAGGCGTCCCGATGTTCGCGCGCACACGCGCGATGCTCGTTTCTCCTCTTTTTCCATTCTCCGTATACCTTGCACCTACTATCCTACCCTTTTGCCGCTTCTTGCGTCATTTGAATCCGTCTGTGTATAGGGTGAAACATTTATCTTAGCTGTTTTGAATAACTCCGCGGCGGCATTGCCGTGTGGCGAAATTGGCGTAGGTATGTGTACATTGGACGAATAATGAATATTTCGGATGATGTATCTTTGGAGAAAGACGTATCCGTGAAGGAAAGTATAATAAATATTATTAAAATTTATAAAGAGATACAGTAAACAATGATAAACGTATTTCTGCTTCGCATAATATTATGAAATAAACGTTACGTTTATTAGACTCGAGAAAATTAACTTGAGAGAAATCATAAATTCCATCAATGTCGAAAAGATGAATAGTAACTTCATAAAATATCGTGTTGTAACATGATATTCGTTCTGTCGAGGCAAAATGACTCGTGGATGGATCGAGGAAAAACAAACGATTCTTTTTTTAAGATCTCCCAGAGCAGAGAGCCTCGAGATGTATCTCCGATATATAAGCCCGGCACGGAGGAGAAGCGTGGACAGGCTTACTCCCGAAGTACAAATGTTATTGTTCGATCCGCTACGGGTGTAGTATTTCCCCGCGGTGCCTAATGCAAACGTTTGTTTTCGCAATCCGCGAGATGCGTAGCCACGCGCGTTTCGGGCAAAAGAGGTGGGGATCTAGCAGAGCTATAATTTATCGAACCGAAAGCAAACGCTAAGATGAAAGAGAGAAAAAGAGAAGCAGCACGTACTCTCACCGCCGCAAAGTCATAATCCGCTTGAGTTCGCGTATTTCTCGGCGCGATTCCGATAGATAACGCCAGAAACCCAAGAGACTGGTAACGTGTGCGAGAATTCGATTAAGCTCCCGTATGTACAATAAAATAAAACTACGAAATTGTCGATGTGCTGAAGAATATTTGAAAAAATAATAAAAATATAAATATATCTTTTGGTTTGTTCATTTTTAAGAACTTAAAATGGTATTCATAATTCGTTCTTATTTTAAGATCATCTTAAGTAATGTTTTAAGATGCTAATACGGCTATCTGATTGACTCGTGACATCTTAAGACTGTACTTAAGACAGTCTTAAATATAAGATCCGACTATGAATACCAGCCTTAATGTCTATTACGTAAACAGAGCGTTCCAAAATTTGTGACTCAAAATAATATAGTAAAAAAATTCTCAGAAAATTAAATAAAAATGTCATTTGAAAATTATATTAAACAGTAATGTTTTAGATAAATAATAAGGGTTTAAATATTACTAAGCTAATTACTAGTTATATTTACACAGCGATAGTATTAACGAACGCTAGTAAGCGCTCATTAATATTTACAAATGACTATCTAAACGTAATCTGTAACTGGCCATATTTAAACCGTTATATCTCAGAAACTATTGCTTACAATAAAAATTTACAAATAACTTTTTTATTTAATTTTTCGAAAAACGTGTCTTGCTATAGTATTTTGAATCGTGAATTTTGGGACAAGCTTTTATCTTACATTATATCTAAAGAGACGTTTTCTCTTGATTTTATTACAGAAATTAGATTGCAGATACTGTGTGTGCATATACGATGGAGATATGGTCTATTTTCGAACAGCGCAAAATCAAGATAGTGTCGATACCGCGAATTGATGACGGTTAAGTGCATTAACTGAGAAAATTGCGATCCCGAGTCATAGACAGCAAAAGACCGACCAACGGTCGGTAATCATAAATCGCAAAAATTGCTTTGCAAAAATCGCATCTTTTTTAAATTAAACGGTATATAAATAAAAAATAAGTTTTCAAATTTGCTATGCTCAATCTATATCAAATGTACATATGGACCTGATTTCTTATTTTTATTATTTTAAAATGAGATTATATCTCTCTTGCTTTCACTTCTGTTCAAATGTATATCATATATACAAATGTATACGACGTAAATGTAAATGTTTCAAGTGTATTGAGTTTAAGTCGGTGAATTTGCTAAGCCTGAATAATTATGCGATTCAACTATTCCCCCTATAGAAAATCAAGTCTTTTTACTCAATTTAAATAATAATGATCTCTCTCTTCCTTTTTCGCAAAATTCGCGATGCATGGAACTCGAAAATTTAGAGCTCGCTTTCCCTAATAGATTTACGAAGCGAAGAGAGAATGCGAGGAAAGACATCTATTTGTCTCGTTCGCTTAATTAGCACTCGCTAAACTAAATAAAGTCCCGGGGATTTATTAGACACGTGTGCCATACTAGAACTGGATCTTACAGAGAGAAATACTTATGTCTCAAGTTAATATATACTCAGCGAAATATTCGTCATATCGAAATTTTTGCATTTGAACACAAGAAATCGATTTCAAGAAATTTATTTTCTATTAGCGATATATAGACTTTAGTTTTTTATTTACTTTACTTTTATTTTCTTTAATTTTTTTATTAATTCTAAATACTTTTTATTTCAATAAAGATCTCTTATGCGATGCTATTTAAAACAGAAAAAGTTTAATTTCAAATATTAAAGAAATTAATTCCAATTTTATCTTACACTGACAATCGCGCGCAATACAGCATTGACCTCTAAAGACAATTCTACACTGAAAAAAAAAAGGGCTAGTTGGGTTAAATAGTAATTCTGGTGGAAAATGAATGAATCAGAATTTTCTGATTAAGTCTGTTAGAATTCTAGTTGAATTAACTAAAATTCTGATTGATATAATTATTCTGATAAATATAAGAATTCTAGTAGATTTTATCAGAAATATTTTATCAACCAGAATTCCGATTATCTCAACTAGAATTCTAATAAATTTAATCAGAAAATTCCGATTCGTCCATTATCAATCAAAAATTTTTTTTCAGTATAAGATACTTGTATCAATGGACACGATATTCTATTCTATGTTTTGATTAAGATAGCGAGTGCATTAATGCAATGGTTATTAAGTACGTGTGCAAATAAATTGGATTCTCTATCTCTACATCTCGTACACTGTAACGTCATTGTCATACTCACATATTTACGTCTGCGTACACGTCGTAATTTACTTGTACGTAACTAAGTCACGACATCTCAGAATATTCTGCGCTGTAGTAATAGCTTAAATATATACGATTCAGTATTTACAGATAAGTATTGGGTACAATGGCTACATTTAAATAGACACTATGTGACACGATTACAATAATAATTTTACAAAGCTCTTATAATTCTTAATACGCAGATTAATTATGAAGCAAATATTAGAAAAGGGATACTTTAATCTCTCGCAAAATATGAACAAAGTAGCTTAAGTTCACAGATTACATAACACAATACATTAACGGCAGACTTTCTTATGCTCGTCATCGCACAGAGTGCATAATCCTCGATGCAATTACTCGAGAAATTTTCAACGAATTTTTTCTGAAGAATCTATATTTATTTATTCATATCTTTTTCTGTGTATAAGGCAATAAATTTACTTGAAAGCAGTATATTTCCTAGCCATAAACATTGCCTTTTTCCATTCAGACGACACGTATGGGCCTTTGAAAAAAAGGGAACGGATTTAATTAAAATATTCCAAGCGCTTTTCATGCCAGCACGAAATACGCTTTGCACGCTAGATAAAGATATTTTCCCTCTGAGTACAATGCACAATCCGGAAGAGCCTCGCCGAGATAAATTCTAACCATCTTTCCGCGTAAAAACGTACCCATTACGCACGCAAACGTAGATATTTCGCGCTCGCTCTCTTCCGTGATTCGCGATTACTTATAGATACGACCATTACATTGACGTCATCAGAAAGAGAAAAGATCGAACAACGATGATAAAAACAACACTCGGTACCTATTTATTGCTAAAGAAACGTCATAACATCGAGACGTCGTCACGTCATTTTTGGCAGTGGATCAACTAACGATGAAACGAGTGCAATCTGTTCTACGCTCTATAGCCTCGGCTCTACCGTTTCATTCATCATGGTTCATTTGATTAAGCCCACGCGGCTTATGGCTGCGCTCTGCGTGAATCGTGTGCACCACGGCCATGGAATGCTTCCAAAAGCCATTCGGAACATAACAGAGACCGAAAAGAGCTTATCGGCCGTTACCAGAAATTTTCGCTGACGTACATTCGCGGTAGATTTCGCGAAATCGTTCCATAGTGCGCGTGCACGTCGTCGTTGCGGCCTACGCTAATGAGCATTCCGATATTATCCCCACCCGCCTCAAATCATGAGCGTGATATGCATTAAGAACAATGCGATGCACGCACAGAATAGTTTCGTAACTTTTGTTGTGTTGTTGGAAGATTACCACAAAATCTTTCCACGACGTAATTGAATTAATACATTTGCATGTCAGATTCTTTAAATATATATATTTTCATATTTAAGAAATATGGCTAGTAAATTATGATAATAATTAACAAACTTTTCCTTTTGTAACACAAAAATTTCCATTTTGTAATAGCAATCGTCTAATACAAGTGAGTTTACGTATGTATATTGTTTAAATAATATTTAGATTTTCGATAAAATAATAAATTTAATAAAATATAAACTTTATACGTTATTTTACAAAAAATATTTGTCATTTATGTCAGCGATTATAAAGCTTTATTACTTCTCGTCCCGCAAATACACATACGCAAAGCCATTTGCACGTTTCATGCTGCAATTTCGTAACTGCGATTAAACACACATGAAGGGGACACGACGTGATGTTAAAGACAGCTTCAGTCCTCCAATTTGCTTGTTATTCGTCACAATTTCGCGAGGATATCGAATGCCGCGCAATAAGCGCAGTTGCAGGATTTTCCTTTTTTCAAAATCACGTTGACGTTACATCGACGCGAAATCACCTCGCCATCGATTCCTCGTTCTCTCTTTTTTTGTTTTATATATATATATATATATATATATATATATATATTTCGAAATGCTCAGTGTAATGCTCGGGGAGCCGATTGCGACAGCGGATGCTGGAGCGCAGGCACAAAAATAGCTGACAGATAGCCGACTGAATGGTGTTACCGCTGCGGTGGTCCGTAGATTACTGCGCGGACCGGCGAAACTTCGTTTTTGACAGACAGGTCTGTTATTACTGTCACTCCGACTCCCTTCGCAGCCCTGACGGCAGCAACGGCGTTAATCCTTTCGTCACCGTGTCCTGCGCCCTGTCAGTGTCCGTCGAATTACTTTAATGAGGAATTGTGCTCACTGCGTTGAATATCGTCGTTGCCGCGCCACGTTTCGTTTCGCACGTCGCGGCAACCCGAGCGATCTCACGTTAACTGTAGTTTAATTAACTTTTTAACGCGTCACGCACCCTCTTCTGTCCAACTCGTATTTTTTGGTTGGCATACTTTATGCTTCTTTCTGCCGAACGCATGTCACGGCCCTCCTAGGAAACCTCGTAACGCGTTTGATTTAACGTGAGAATAAATATATTTCTCACATTCAACCGTGTTCTATTTAAGTTCCAATATTTGGACGTGCAGTGATAAAAATGTGATACAAGGATTCAGAAAGAATAGAGAATTAAAAATAATGAATAAAAAAAAGATAATAAAAAAAGTCAAATAAAGAACAATCAGTTTTTTCCAGAAAGAAATTGCCCAAGATAATTGATCCACTTAATGATTGTATTGTAAATTTAATTTTATCACAGAATCATCGATGATGTCATTTTGGCTCTGTTAATTTGAATTTTTCCTTTTTTGTATATTATATATAGAATATTGAGAAAATATGTGAATATATAGAAATAATAATTCAAAATAATTTATTAACCAAAAACAAGAAAATTATCATCTTCAACAATTCTAACAAGACTATCGGCGGTTTTAATATTAAAACTGTATTTTTTTAAACAGAATCAAGAAAATTTGTCGTAACTGCAAACATATACAGATTACATTTCATTAACACTGAATATATGTAATAATTCTTGTGTTACGATTGAGCTACTATATAAATATGGAATTATCGCGTGCAAGTCGAATTCTACGATCTCTTAAAACAAGATTTGTCTTTTTTTTCCGCTGAATTGTCGGCAGTGCAAATCGAATTAAAATTCCATAGTGTCGTTACAACCCTCGTACAAGAGTCTAAAGCAATGCCAGTAAAAGGGGTGAGCATGTACCGTACGGCATTCCACGTGCTTGCATGACTACGAGAGTTTCAGGGTCGTTTCGAAGGCAAGCTAGCGGGACTGAATTGCTCTTTCTTTCACCCTCGCATTGTTGGTATCGCACTGTAGTTACCGTTTACTTTTACTCGCTCAAAAATCCACATTTTATGTCATGACTTAACGTGTATTTCAAATTCGGAAAACCAATTTCAATGGATAGTATGCATACAAAACATGACCTCAAAATCTCTGTCAAACGTTAGAAATGGATTTATATGTTATACATCTTATTGAAAATGACTTATCAAAAATGTATAACTAATTTTTAATAAGTTAGTAATAATAGATAAATAAACTATATGCTATGTAAAAATATTTTATGTTTGCAATATCATCGATTGTACATATATCTTATTATCAACAGCAAGAGAATAACGATGTTTGGATTAGTATCCTAAGTCGATGTCTCTTGATCGCAAAATCAAAGCGCACGAAAGTAACGATGTACGCGGAGAAGTTCGCCGCAGTTCTCAGACATCGTCGTCAATCAAGGAACGAGCGCCAGGCGATTCCTCCATCCAGGAGGAAAGTCTCGGCAAGTTCCGTGGACTCGTTACACGAACAGGGAAGACGAACGGTGCGGTGAGTGTTTGCCTTTCGCGAGTGCGAGGAGAAAGTCCCGGGTAAATTCACCTCCTTTCACCCGCGGGCGGGTCGGTGCACCCGCCACCGCTACCGCCGTCTAAGAAGGATCGATTCGTCTAAGGGCAAGAGCTATCCGTTAACGGGACGGAATAGCCTCCGGGGAGAGATCCTAAACCGTGGAACGACGCACACAACGCGGCCTGTCGACCTCCAAGACACGGCGTGCGAGACGGGCGTTTCGCGCCCACCAACCCTGCTCGAAATTAATGCCCGTCCCTCGCAATAATTTATCCGTCGACCCAATATATTATAGCACACGATCACCATCCGCTGACGAAAGAAAAAAATGGCCAATTATTTTCTCCGAAAAAAGCCTCTGTTATCTCCCATCATGTTTCTTTTTTGCTTATAGATCCTTAGAATTAAATCACAGAGTGAGCAGTCTTCCCCATATCTTTCCCACAAATTTTTTATATGCTGAATTCTATTTATTATTATAACTATTATAATTATACTATTATAATTATTATAATTAATTAGTTTCATTTTAAATTAATAAAAATATAACATTTTTCATGTCATTTTTTTATTTCAAACTTTGTCTAATCTACAAGAAAATGCAGCAAGGAAAGGCATGCTGTGCAGCATTAAGTTACGCGCGCTTCTTAACCTCGATCCAAAACACGGAGAAACGCAGGAAAATATTTCAATTAAGTCAACGAGTACAAATACTATGGTAATGTTTGCTGTCTGTGTATTTCATACGATCCTTTGCTTTGTTGTTTTTGGCTCTATGAAACAGAATAGCGCTGGCTTTAGTGACGCTCGTTAAAACGCGTCAGTTTGTGCACGTCTCACGTCGACGATTCGTGTATACGACGTTGTTAGTCATCATGCTGTTCGTGGAAGACGATATTTTCGCCTTCTCGAGTTCCCGTCTTTTTTTTACAATGCTCAGCTAAGACAAGATATTGTCTCGATGCAACTTCGTCACCGTTATGGAAATATCGTCGCATCAAAACTCTACCGCGTCACCGAGGCTGTTCTTTCAACTGAAATATCACAATTGATAATATGCGAATCATAAAAAAATGTTGAATATGAAAGCGGTGTTGATCTACTGTATATTTTAATCCATCAAAAAATATGTCAACTATCTGTCAAAGTATATTTCATGTTGACTTTATGTAAATATTTTACAAAATTTAAAACGAAATCTTTATTAAAAATCTTGCAAAAAATGTAAAAAATCTGCCGAGTCATCGATTTAAAAAGTCATACAAGAAATAAATTATATAATTACTGATTTATTTATACTAATATTATTCTTATGCAAAATAAAACCGTATTTTAAAGTTCTTCGTGCATTACAAATCGCACTAGAAAATATCGTTCCTTTATTTCGAAAATAATACAACTCAAGAAAGAAAAATTAAATTTTTTTCAAAAAAAAGAAAAAACTATTTTTAAACTTAACAAAAAATTATTGACTAATTAAATAATATTGGCAAAAAGAAAATTCTCTTAATATGATCAAATGTCATTTTTTTTTCACAGTTCTTACAAAATCATCTTTTTTGAATGGTGACGATTTTAATATTCTATAAAATCATAACAAATCTGGAATAATTCATAAAAAATTATATAACTTAAAAAATATAACCAATAATTTATATTTATCTTAATCAGCTAAAATGAAATTAATTCACACATAAATTCAAAATAAAACAATTTCTTCTTCAAACTTCGATCATCAAAACTTATCTTAACTCTAAATGTGTTCTTTGAAGAAGACTCTCTTTTTTATTTATAAAAACGACTTAAAATGTGTCACTCTTGTCGAAAGTAGAAGGATCTCTTTGAAAACTTCAAGAATGGTACAAAATTTACGTTTAGTGGACGATCTGTGAAGTTAAGTTAGTTTACTTTTAATGACTGATAAAGTAATCTTTATTTAACTCATGGTAAAACTTCATAAAAAAATCATATTTTTTAGTTGTGTCATTTTTGAAATGAGAGAATAACATTACTTCTCCAAAAAATAAAACGCGACAATTTGATGCATCAAATCTTGGTTTAAAGACCGAGAGTATATTTCTGTTGTATTATCGAACTGCCCAGCATTAAATATTTCGAATAGTAGCCATAAAACACAAGCAACAGCCGCACCGATATGCACTGCTGCTATGGCTTGCGGACGGCGGCGGTGCTTTTCGTCACGCCTATGTTAAACTGCGACTGGAATGTTTTTCCTCGCCACTAGTTGTTTAGGATTGTTACGATAGGACCCGATGTATAACCCACCGCGTAACCGTGTCTGCATTCCTTGGCCGCGTGCCCATAAGCGAACTTTTCTACTCGCTGAATGCCTAATTGTACGACGTATCACTAACGAGCTTTTATAGCGATATCTACTCATAAATTTTCGCATCTATCCTGTTTTTAATTATATTCTATTTGTACAATTAAATCATACTATTTTCAAATTAAAAGTTACATATCGAGGATTACAAATGTGTTCAAGATAAACAAAATACGAAAGAAAAATTATTACATCTGTGTCTACATTTTTATATATATAATGTATCTTTTTATCTTGTCCAAAATATAGAATTTTTTTTGTTACTTGATTTCTCACATAAAGTCGATAAAATTATTCGTACAATTAACTTCAATTTCGCCTCTTTCAATATTGTTCAACATCCCAAAAAAGTGAAAGTAAAATGTATGTATATCAAGCAAACCATTCACTGAAAAAAATTTCTAGTTGAAAATGGACGAATCAAAATTTTCTAGTTAAATTTATTAGAATTCTAGTTGAAATAACCGAAATTCTGAAAGGGGTTGATACAATATTTCTGGTAAAATCTGGAATAACGTAATTGCACTAATTGCAATTTGATTTCTCAATAGAATTTATATTCAAAATAATAAAAAAAGATTTTAATTCTTTATTATGCTATAGAGATAATATAATATTTAATGATAATTTTTTTTTTGATAATAATATTTAATGATAATATTTAATGATAATATTTAATGATAATGAAATATGAAATTGATAAAAACTTTCTGAATGTCTCAACAGCATAACTGTTTACACTTCAATTTCATTTCACTGATAGAATTCCAAGCTACGTGTCAACAATCGATAATTCTTCATGCACTTCGCAATTCGAGATGTTTGAAATTTATCTTGTTTACATAATTTAGTTGGAAATTATTTCAAAAACATCAATAAATTTCATTCAATCATTTTCAATAAATTATAATTACATCCGTTCGGAATCTTCGAATGTTACCAATGAAATTATATTACATATGTTACTTCAAAATCATCTTATACCGAATGTAATCCTCACTGATTATTAACTGCGGAGTATCTTGAATTTTTTCAGCGAGAAATACGGCAGTATTTGTAATTAACATGGCGAACAAACAAGTTAAACAGCCTCGTCCTGGGTTCGTTGCAGCGCGGGCTTCATGGATGAAGTCGGTCGACTGGCCTAATCGTAATTTCACCGCGAACGAACGGCTCCGGCAGGACCAATAATCGTTTCACGGTCACTGTAACCGTGGAAATTGCCTTCCCCACGTAATTACGATCGCCGATTATATTATCTTCCCGCGCGCGCGCGTCCCGCAGTTAACACCAGTCGACGATGTAAGAACAACGCTGGCAATTCTCTCGTTTGCAAGCTAGCTTTACATTTCTTTTTCTTTCTTTCTCTGATTCTCTATCTTTGTCTGCCTTGCTCGGTGGCAAAATGTCGCCGAGAAAAATTCATCGTTCCATTGTGACGCAAATCCACGCGCTTTCGATGCACCGACCGCCGGCGCGCTTCGTCGTCCATCGCTCTGCTACACAAATGCACTCGACTATTTACATCATGACCCACTTGCCTTCGTGAGTTCGCTATCGTTGTGCTGCAACGTACTCGCGATAGTACGCCGCGTCACCATTTTTCACCCAGAAAGAAATCCTCGGGAAAAACTCGCGCGTAAGAGCTTCTTTTCTGGTAGATAATACCAACATATCGCGCGCCTGAGAGAAAATTGTTGTGTGTCAGAATGAAATTTTTCGGAATGAAATGCGAAATAAGAATAGCGGCTGTCTTTTCCCGTTATCACGGAATAACTGGCACATTCACGCAATAGAATAAATAAATAATTCATCATGTAACACTCAGAGCCGAATGATGTAATTATTATTTTTCCTTTGTAATTATATTCCTCATTGATATCGCATTAATCCCATGTCTTATTCTTAATACTATCTTTACTCAACGTAAAAATAATACTGTCGTAATATATATTCATTAATTGTTTTCCGCATATTTCATTTCCTACACAACAGAGCCGGCTTAACCACGTGTGTGCGACATCTCGCGCGCGTTATCGAGTCGCTTTAACGACGACAATTTACGCCAGTTAGAGAGAGTCACCTGCGCACCTAAGCGAGAAACTTCCTGAGCTCCTAGAGTACCCTGGACACCACTCTCTGCGCCAACCTGTATTATAGATGTACACGAGTCCGGTCCGCCGAACGGTCCGCAGCACCCCATTTATCTGAAGGAGAGAGAGAGGGGGGGAGGGGGGGTATGCATAATGCAACACGAGCAGTGGATGAGAAAGGAGGAAGAGGGAGAGGGTTGGCTTCGGTAGGGTGCGACTCCGGTAAGGGAGAAGTATGGGCGATAGGATATGACCGGGGAGTATGGGCACGCGATAGTAATGGCCAAGTTACGCCATTGTGCGAAGTTTCGCTGCACCGAGGTCCTGCACCGGATAGTGGACGGGATTCTCGAACGAGAAGGAGAGAGAGAGAGAGAGAGAGAGAG
>Ga0157363_1003774_pt1 | contig 13795 bp, 3 predicted proteins | sample AttsexASBM1_FD_111477 | JGI IMG/M metagenome (GOLD analysis project Ga0157363, IMG submission 111477) | Fungus gardens microbial communities from leaf cutter ant in Ribeirão Preto, State of São Paulo, Brazil - Atta sexdens ASBM1 | ecosystem: Host-associated > Fungi > Mycelium > Unclassified ...
TCTGTACAGAATAGTCTACCTTTATATACTGGATCCTCATGGTCTGTGCTAGCTATTTCTAACCTACCATAAACAATCATGTGTTAGCTATGAGATTCCCATGTGGTATGATGTCATTCTTCTAGAACCCTCTCTGTATCACATGACCTCTGCCATCACTAATCCTAATTCTACATACTAAAAATAGAACAAAGGGAGAATAAGATAGAAAAGAAAATAAGAAAAGAGGAAATGAAATGAAAAGAAACTAAGTCCACTTTCTGCGATCTTGACATCCTATACAAGATGGTAGTTAAGAAGAGAGGTGTGTGTATTTCCACACTAATCCTGCTTAATTCAACACTAATATTGTGAAAATTAATTTTACAATGACATATCTCTCAGAGGTTGTCTAGAACTTTCTTGAGGTGGGCTTTAACTAGAAAGACCAGGATATCTTCTAAGACTTACTTTTAGACTGGATGTTGTGGCAACCACTAGTCACAAAGACCAATAGTGTCAGAATTGAAGACAATGGACTTGGTTTCTATTTTATTTTATTTTATTTTCCTTTTATTTTCTCTTATTTTTATTGAAGAGTAGAAGACAAAGAAGACAAAGTGTTGACATGGTCACAGGAGTCACACACTCACATGATATGAGGGAACAATGTAGAAGAATCTAGAAAGATGACATCATAACAGCAAGAGGAATATATGTTGGTCTTAAAACAAACACATAGTCTTTAGGGTAGGCTAGGGAAGTAGTAGCACAGACTATCGTAGTTTAGTATATAAGGTAGATGTTTCTGTATGGAGTTTTCTATTAAGTTCTCTTGTGTCACTCAATGCAAGGGTAGTTTTTTGTCTTAATACTAAGATCTAAGTTATAACAAATAGAAACACAATTAATAAATTTCAAAGATGGATATCATTGTGGGGATCACAAGAGAACTCAACAAGGAGTCTCTGCTAAATTGCTACCCTATTTATATAAATTACAGGTGGTCTGTGCTATTAATAATTAACCCTACCCTAAAGCCTATGTGTCAGCCATAAGGTAGACATGTTGTTAACATGCTCCTTGACATTATTCTTCTCACCCTTTCCATCAGAGTCTAGGCCTATGACCTCACATCATGTGATATGTCATGTGGCCACAGTCATATGCCTCTTCATCATCAAAAATCAAAAGAAAAGAAAATCAAAAGAAAAGAAATATTAAATCAAAGAAAATAGATAAAAGAAAAAGAAAAATGTTTAGTATTCAAGCACATCATAATACTGGAATTGATTTTTTGATAAGCTCCACTGATATTTTGGACTTTCTAACTTTATAAGTAAAGCTGAAAACATGCTAGATAATCTTTGCGTGAAGTCTGAAAAACAATATTTCCACTTATAATGTAGACCTCATATACTATGTCTTCCAACTTGGATAGAAAAATAGTGTTCTCTATCATCAGTACTATTAGGATCTTTTTAGCTGAATTCAAGATCTTATTTTTATCTAGAAACAAGGTAAGCTAACATTACTTCAAGATATATATATCTTGGTGATAATTATCAATTATTGCTACTAGAAGTATAACTGTAAGTGTAATTATACATAGTTGGTAGAGAAAGAGATTCTTGAGTCTTATTTTAGGAAGCAAGGTAAAGCTTTCTCTATTACTAATTCTGTAGTATTGCAGAACTATTTCCAGCATTATCTAGTAGCCCTATTTACAAAGTTATTGCTCTCCAAATTGTTAATTTTATTGTCTTTTACTTCTAAAAAGTAGTTAAGTTCTCTATAAGGGGATTTTTATATTAAAGCCAGCCAATAATGGCAAGTTGACCAGTAATAAATGTAAAAAGAGTGTCAAAAACAACTTTTACCTCTATTACAGGGTAGAAAATTACAAGCTAGACTTCTATTCTAAGAAGAAAATCTCAGTTACTTTCAAGAACTATAATAATTAATGTTATAAAACGAGTGTGTGGACAGACTTCAGGTAGGGTTAGGGTTAGGACAGAAATAGGACAGTAGTATTATGATTAGTCTACAACAGGAAAAGGGCACATGACCTGGAAGTCATATGAGATGATGTCATAGGCCTAGAGTGGTTTAGAATGGTCTATGAGGCTAGAAGACTCTAGACGATGACATCAGGGAGCATGTACACCACATTGCTACCACATGTAGGACACATGGACATTAGGGCAGGATGCATAGTCTTGCACAGTCACTGCAGAGTAGACATGAGGTAGACACATTGTTATAGCACGGACCACTTGTAACTTATATAAATAGGGTAGTAATGCAGCGAGGGCTCCTTGTCAAGTTCTCTTGTAATCCCCACTACTAGATAGCCTACTGAGAGCTTTGCTGAAGTCAGCATATCACAAGTACTGTTCCAGCGAGTGGTTGCTACAACAATTAAGCAGTTACAATCTCTGAAAAGTCCTTGGAAAAATAAAAAGTGATTCCCAAAACTTCACATAAACTAAGGATATTATAACTTAAGACTTAGTAATAAGTTAGAAGAGAAATCTTGTATGGGATTTACATAAGAAAACTCAATAGAGTTTCTAGTATAGAGTGTCAATCTTTATATGCTAGCTAATAGTCTGTACAAGACTACTACTAGCCTACTCTAAAGACTATATATACTATATGAGGTCAACATGCTATTGATATGTTGTATAATATCATTTTGTTAGAATCTTCTATGTTCTTCTATATATCATATAATTGTTTGACTGTGATAGTGATAGTTATGTATGATGTCACACTATAATCCTAACTTTAAGTCTGAATAAACAGAAAAGAAAAAGAGAATAAAAACAAAGTCTACCATTTTTAACTTTAACAGAGGGCTATATTGAACTTACTAATGTAACAATATGTTATGACCTTTAAGCTTGGCTTAGATTGCAACTTAGGCAAAGACTTGAGTAAGAGTGAGGGATAAAGTCAATTGGTAAAGTATAAGGATACAAGAGTGTATCTACAGCTATATATATCTAGAAACCATATGTTGTGTTGTGGCAACCACTAGACACAAAGTCCAATAGAAGCACAAGTGGTAAATCTCAAAGGGTGGATATTTAGTGGGAACACGAGTTGTGTATTCACAAGAGAACTCAACAGGGAACCACAACAGTATTCTACCTACTATTTATATAAAGTTCTCATGGTCCGTGCTACAACTTCTCTATGCCTACCCTAATATCCATACCCTGTCCTCATGTCCATTACTCATCTACCATGTATCTACCTCAAGGCCAGCATACCATGTCCATGTGCCCTGACATCATATTCTTTAATCTCCATCATACATGTGTGTACCATGTGTACACCATGAGGAACCCATGTCCCTTGATGTCACTTCATCTCTAAACTCTTCCTGATCCTTCTAGACCACTCTAGACCACTTTAGGCTCTATGATATCATGTTATGTGACTTCCCAGTCATATGCCCTCTCTCTCTTATTATAGACTAATAATAATACTACTGTCCTATATCTTATCTTATCTTATCTTATCTTATCTTATCTTAAGTCTGTCCACACTTTCATCTTATAACATGTTGTATGTGAGACAAACAAGTTATAGTACATAAGGAAAGCATAAGAAAGTCTTGTCTACTATATGTGGTGTAGCCAATCATTGAGTTATAAAAAAGTAATCCTAATACCTATAGTCTATGAGCTAGCCACATTGAAGATATAAGAGACCAATCATAACACAATAATTTCAGTTAGACTTAACATATCTACTCTTTCTAATTCTTATTCTCTTTTTTTGTTTTTTTTCTTACTTTTGGTTTTTAGTTAGGATTACTTTAGTAAAAATTCTATTTTGTGCTCCTATTAACTTTGGGTTTACTTATTGTTCTATAAACTCAAAGTTGTTACAATTCAAACCTCAAAGTGTTAAGATAAGAAAGAAACCTTATATTAGATTAACATAAGAGAACTTGATAGAGTTCCTAGTACAATGTATTTACCTTATATAATTTACATTTTTTTCATATATTATATATAATTGTGTGACTGTGGTTTATACTCATGTAATATGATATATGATATCTTTTGTTATAGTGTGTGATAGTTGTGACAGTCATATGTGATGTCACACTAACCTTTAACCCTAAGACCAAAAATATGAAAATAAATAAAAATAAAAATAAAAATGAGAAAAAAAATAAAATCCACTATCTTCAACTCTGACATATGTATACTGATAATCTAAAGATCTCTTCAATCTTACCAGTTGAACTCTGCTTGTTTAACAGTTTGTCAGATAGTTTTTATTATATTTGTAATCTTTTTTTCTAGTGAATATATGAATCTAAACTTTTATATCACTCCAATTAATTCTTTCTATTCTTTGGTTCTTGGATATAACTGGCTTATCCAACACAATCTGTTAATTGACCAGATAAATAGGTTAATAATTATTTGTCTATCTTTGTAGGAAAATTAAGATCTGTTATACATCATACTATTGATAACTCTGTTAATTACTGATATCTTTCTGCATTCACCAAACTCTATAGTTTCTATACTAATATCTGAAATCTCTATGTTTATCTCTGAATAACCTAACATTACTGTATTAGCTTTTCTCTATGTATTAATACTTTCAGGCTCTCACAATTTTCAAATCTATCTTTACTTAACTAATGTTCAGGCAAACTCTATATACAAAGTGGAGTCTGCTCCCAATCTTTCCAAAATTTCTCCTAGATACTACAAATTTGCTAATATCTTTAGTGTCAAGATCGTTAAAAGTGGACTTCATTTTTCGGTTTTATTTTTCTTTTCCATTTTATTTTTCTATTTTCTATTTTTAGAACAACTAGGGTTAGGGTTAGAAGTGATCAGTCACAATCTGATGGTGTGGTCACAACATTGATCACAAGACTTGGGAGAACGGAGTAGAAGGTTCTAGAACAAATGACATCATGCAACATGGATAACATATGTTGACCTCATGTTCTACATATGGTCATTTAGGGTAGGGTACACAGTAGTGAGCACAGACCATGGTTAGTAGTATATAAGGTAGATTAGTTTGTAAAGGGATCTCTATCGAGTTCTCTTGTGTTACTCAATACAAGAGTTGTTCTATTGTCCAATCCTAAAGGCTTTAGTTCATAACATTTAGTAAATTCAAAGCTGAAGTCCTTGTATCTAATTAGTTTTATAATCTCAAGATTAATCTGGAAAAAAGTGCTTAACTCCCAGTTGGCATTATTTACTCTCTTTTAGTATCTAAACAAGAGGCTCTAAAAGAATTCATTAAGGAAAATCTGAACATGGGATTCATCTGACTAAACTTTTCTCCTCATAGTATTCTAGTCCTTTTTGAGTGACTTTTTGAGTCTATAGTGCTCCTGGACTAAGTTCCTGAGTGCTTATTAAATAGTGTTTAGAATACTACTATAAGCTATGTTTATACTCTGTCATCTAATAGTGTTTTCTTGAGCATTTTTACTACTCATTTACTGTTGTATACTAGGCACTCTTATTCAGCTTACACATATCTATTATAGGAGTTGTCTTCTTCTATTTTCACTGGCTTCTCCTTATTTCTATAGATTTTCTTTGGCTATTTTTATTTTGCTTTCTTTAATGGCCACTTAAAGGCCTGGTTTTGTGAAAAGATCTTAAGAACCTCCTTGTTACAAACTCAAGATCTTAGAGTGGATCAAGAGAAAGAATCTTGTATAGGGTTTATACAAGAGAACTCGATAAAGAACTCTGTACAAGATTGTCTACCTTATATACTAATACCTAATTGTTTGTGTGAGCTACTTCTAGCCTACCCTAAATGACCATGTGTATGCCATAAGATCAACATGTGTTGTACACATTGTATGACCTTTCAGAACCTTCTACCTTCTTCCATGCATTTTATGACTTGTGACCATGTCATCTGATGTGACCTGCTGTGTGACAGTGTGATCTTGTCACTCTAACCCTAACCCTAAGTTCTAAAAATAGAAAAATGAAAAATAAATCAAAATGAAAATGAAAATAAAGAAAGGAAATAAAAATAAATAGAGTCTACCATTTTCATCTTTAACACTCCTTACTTCTCTTCTGGCCTATTACAGAAGAGATCTCAATGCTTTCCATCATATTGGACTTCTTCTCTAATACCATCAACCAGAGTCTTTCCAGCTTCTTCTTCTACTGCTGATGTATCTCTTCCCTAACACACTTCCTGTCTACTTTCTTTTTCTACTGTAACTATACTTGATTTCTCATTTTGACCTTTACCACCAACTAAGCCTTTTTAGCTATTCTTTCTTCCCATCATGTTTTACTACCACTTTCAGGCAGGATATGAGTGCTTGCTCTTTGACCATACACTTTGTGTTCTCTTCTTTTTGAGATTCTAGAATCTTAGCTTTTATGGCCAAAAAGTTAATGACATAGTAGAAAATTGTGAGAAGATATATTATTTAGAAAAAAAGAAGCATAATTTTTTTCTTTTGTATTGACTTATGGAATAGCTATGTATTTTCCAGATAAACTAAATAGAACTTCAAAGACTCAGTCTTAAGAAAGGAATACTGTTATATGTTGAAGTCTAGCTCTGTAAATAACCTGTCTTCTCTGACAGTGTTATTTCTCTCCAAATCTCATGAGTACTCAGTCTTTTATAGCAGAGTTTACTTCTATTCCAAACCCATTTCTAGTTATTTATTTGCAGATCATTTTAATCAAATATCTGCTCAGCTTGGAGCTAGACTATATGATAATAGCATCACTTGAGTTTCCAAGTGTTTTATATACTTATTCTAATGTTTAAGGACTGGTAGACACTCTGTAATCTCTAATCTGATAATCAACTATAATACTTGACTAAAGTCCCACTATTATTAACACTAAACTCCAGTATTCAAGACAATACACTTTATTCTATCAGAACTCTCTCTTTTAAACTCCATTTCACTCTCTGAAGTTGTGACCAAGTGATACATAGACAGCACAGAACATAAGCTGAAGCTAAGATACTGTCTTTTTGATAAGTTTCCATAATTGTCAAACTTTAACTAATACTATAGAGTTTTGCCTCTAATTGTAAACCATATCTGATACTTTATCACAAGTTTACTGTTAGTAGCAGAAAAGAATATAATTTTGGTAGTATATGATAGGTTGCTGGAGATAATGTATTTTATAATAACAATAAAGGAAATATTGGTAGAGAAATTAGCAAGACTGTTTAGAAACAATGTGTAGAAGTCACATGGATTTCTAGAGAGTATGATATCAGATAGAAGACTACAGTTTGCAGCAGATTTGATAAAGGGATTGAATAGAATGTTGGAGATTGAGATAAAGTTGTCAATGGTATTCTATCTATGAATAGATAGGCAGACAAAATAGATAAACTGTTAGATATGGCTTACATCTGTTAGGGGTAATTCACACTTACTGAGGATATCCACAAATATAGCATTGAAGACAGGACAGAAAACTCAACTTAGTGAGTATGAGACAGAAAAGGGCTCAAAGATAGTGCTATGTAGATAACAATCTTGGCTTCAATGGATAATGTTACACCTAGCCTACTTGTCACATGGTTGTATTCTAGACAAGAAATATTTGGAAGGAAGTGAGATAAGTGTAACACAAATTCAAGTTAATTATCAAACTAAAAAATCTATATGATGACTATTGTTTTTAGATACAGAAAGTCTTTTTTAATAATACTACTACTACATATACTATAAGTTGTTAGACACTATGGGGGTTGTTATTTGGAACTTCATGTAATTGATAAAGAATAGAGAGGTATGGTTCCTAGGTTTATTGGAATGGAGCATAATCTGTATTGAAAGAGAGTGAATGAGTGCAGATGCGAAATAAAGTCAGATAGTATGTGACAATACCTCAGCAACCAAAATCTATAACAGATTCTTAGAAAATGGATAAGTGGCAAGCTTATCTGGAATATATGGAACACAAATATCAAACAATTTTTAACTTCTGCTTATATGCTATGTTTCTACCTATCTTATATATTTTGGAGGATGTACTTAGAGAGATTGAGAAGGTGATTCCATCTGAAGAGTGAAGAAGTATGTTGTTGCTAACAATAAAAGATAGTGTTAGTTTTAGTCAATTTTCAGGATAAGAATTACAATGTATCTATCTAGCTTATACTAAATACTCTGCTTAAGAAAGTATCTAGGGAAATAGAGACTATAAGCAATTAACCTAGGTCTAGGTAGTTCTTGGATGTAAAAATAGAGATTTATGAAGTTACTGGGAAGTTTAGCAAGAATGTTTAAGAAGTAGTCCTGTCATATCCCAAACTCTAAAACATGTTCAAGACATGTTTGACTTCAATACAACATCAAATCTCTATGGTTATTTGTACTTATTTTACTTTATTTGAGTCAAAATCTGTAGCCATATTCATCTGTGTCCATTGTCTAATTATCTCCTTCAAACAAATTTACTTGGACTTGATGTGGAGTTTTCCCTTCTCCAAATCTAGACTCATATATAGTGTTTCACTAATGAAACACTCACTCAGAAATCTATTTTAGTTACTTATTTTGTGTATTTAAGGCAGATGATTACTTTGTAATAGCTAGTCTGATAATCAACTAAAGTTAACGCTAAATCTCCAGTGTCAATGATGATGTACTTTACTCCTTTTCTTATAACTCCTTACAAGACCATCCTCTGAAATTGCAACCATGTAGCTCATAGAAGGCACAATAGATAAGTTGAAACCAAGGTTGTTCTGACAAGTCCACATCACTGAGCTCATCACATGGAGTTTCTATACTCTATGCATGTCTGAGCCAACTCTGTGGACTTTCACCTTCAAGTGCAAACCACACCTAACAAGACCACATGAAATGAATGGAACTGATTTATATTAGATGAGGTTTAGAAGTGTAAATAAATAAATAGGCATTATTCATAGATTGGAACAGATATAACTAGATTATGATGTGACATGAACCATTGTATGAACTTAGACTCAGTATTATTAAGCATAGTCTACACTTGAGAGACCAAAGTCTGAAGAAAATGTATAAAGTTTTGACAAGTATGAAAACTTATTAAAGCCTAACAAGAATTTGAACTTTTCAGAATGATCTTGGCTTTAACTTATATATTGTGTCTTCTATTAGCCATCAACTTTCATAGTTTCAACTACATTATAAAAAAAATAATTATTTACTCTCTCACATCTCTAATCTGCTGAACTTATCTTGCAAAGTCTGAGTGTATACTAAGATAGATCTTCACTATGCTTACTATCTAGTTCACATTGCTAATGGTAATAAATGAAAGACTACTTTTAAGACTCATTATAGATCATTTAAGTGGTCTATAATATCATCTTGTCTGATCAATGCTGTGGCAGCCTTTTAGTGATTCATAAATAATCTTTTCTCTGATTTTTTGGATGTCTGCATTATAATCTATCTAAATAATATACTTATCTACTCCAATAACATGTCCACATATTGTCAGCATGTCAAAGAAGTACTCAAACATTTTTTCAAGGCTAGTCTTTATGTTAAAGCAGAAAAATATGAGTTCTATTCTGAGTTGGTATAGTATCTAGGGTATATCCTTTCTCCTTCTGATCTCACCATGTCCAATAACAAAGTGAAAATTATTTAAGACTGGTCAGAGCTCAAAAAAGTCAAGAACATCTGGTTCATCTTATATTTCACAAATATTTACTACTGGTTCATCTTATATTACCCAGTATCATAATATGCTTGAACTCTTATATTTTATTTTTATTTTCTCTTCTTTTTATCTATTTTATTTGACTTAATTTTTTATTTTATTTTATTTTTATTTTCATTTTTTCTTTCTTGGATAATAAAGAGGCATGTGACCATGGTCAAATGATGTGATGTCATAGGTCTGGAACATAGTAGAAGAAACTGAAACAATGATGTCAAGGATATAGTTGCAGCATGTTTATCTTGTAATAATAGTATGGTGGACTTATGGATGACACATGTAGTTTAGGGTAAGACTTATAATAGTAGTATATATATATAGTATAGAAATATATTGGAAATTCTTTGTTAAGTTCTCTTGTGATTTCCATGAGATTCTTATCTTGTAAGACTACTTAGTATAATATTAATTGTCTTAATTAGTAGTTGTCATAACATCCAGAAGAATATCTCTTGGAAACTGGATCTCTAATGTCTAGCTCATTGTAGAGACTGATGCCTCTGACTATACTTTTACTACAATCTTTTCTATTGAAAATAAAAATAATAAAGTTTATATGATCACCTGTCACTTCCATACTTTCACTATAGCAGAGTTGAATTATAACAAGAAACTTCTTGTCTTTTTTGAGACTTTCAAAATTTGGCAACACTATCTAAATGTCAGAATTATAAATAATGGACTCTGTTTTATTTTCTTTCTCATTTTTATTTCTTCTTGTTATATCTTTTACTTTAAAGTCTAGGATTAGAGTTAGCATGACATTACAAGTTACAGTCACACAATGCTGTCACAGTCACATTGTCACATGTCACATGTCACAAGATAAAATAATAGAAGATTCTAAAAAGAATAATGTCACTACAACATATTTGACATATGTTAATTTTATAGGTAACATATGGCTTTTAGGGTAAGTTAATGGTACTATAGCATGGACCAGTAACTTAGTGTATATAAGATAGATAGTTCTATACTAGGAGCTTCATTAAGTTCTCTTATGTTAACCCTAATACAAGATTTGCTCTTTTAACCAACTCTTAGGTCTTAAGTTTATAATATTGGAACTCAATTCCATTATGATTCTATTATCTGGGACTGTTCAACACTGAATCCTCCCATACTTATTCTCTATTCATTCTTGATAGAAGGTAACACTACTCAAAGTCAAGAAAATAAAGCTGGACCCTAGGCCTAAAAGGTTAGTAACAGCCATTAGAAAGTTACTATAGGTGGTAGTGACCAGACCCAGACCGCTATCTAGACATATTCATCATTTAAGTAGGTGGTTTTGTAAGAATTTAGTAGTAGTAAATCTGAATCAACAGGCAAAGTTTGTACCTCAGTGCAACCTATATACTATGGATATAGATTATAGAAGGAATTGTTACAGTTATGGGAGATTTGGATACTTAGCTAGGAATTGTAAAAACAGAGGAATCATTGGAAGAGAAAGGAGGTTGAAATATGAGGAAAATAAGAATAATAACTGAAGAAGGAGGATTGAAGGAAGTAGTGAACAAAATAATAATTTAAATTAATACATTTCGCTGCAACTTTGATAATAGGAACATGTTGAGAAAAGTTATAGTAAAAATTGGACTGGAAAGAATTAATATACAGAAAGGGGTCATAGTAGAAGTATTGTTGGTTATAGGTTTGGAGCTTGTTAGAAAGCAGGAATTCAAGTTGAAAAAAATTTAAAAAACCTATATATATAAGAAATATAGATAGATCTTCTAATAAGAAAGGGCCAGTTGAGTATATGGTGGAAGTAAATATTTATTATCAGAGGTATAGAAAAAGGACAGAGATTGATATAATTAAAGGTTAGAAGTAGAGTGTGATTTTGGGGATCCTATGGCTTACATACTATAACCCTGAAATTGATTAGAGAATAGGAAAAGTAATGATGATGAGGTGTTCAAAAGAGTGTGGAAGTGGAAAGCAGTGGAGGCCAAAGCAGAGGAAGTCAAAATAGTTAAAGCAAAAGAAGGAAGAGAAAAGGAGGAAGAAAAGAAGAAAAAGCCAAAAAAGAAGAGAATAATAGAAGTAAAAAAGGTGGCTAAGAAATGGGAAATCTGGGATGATAAAGAAGAAGCAGCAAAGTCAGAGGAGAAGGCAAAAATGTTGGTGCCAGAAAAATTCCATAAATGGGTTCATATACTTGAAAAGAAGACAAGTGAGAGAATGCCAATGAGAAAGATGTGGGATCATGCAATAAAGATAAAGAAATGGTTTGTGCTAAAGAAAGGGAAGATATATATGTTGTTATTGAGAGAGAAGAGAGAAGAGATGTACAAGTTTATTAAAGAACAATTGAGGAAAGGGTATATTAGACTCTCAAAGTTACCTCAAATGGCATCTGTGTTTTTTGTAGGAAAAATGATGGTAAGAAGCAGATGATACAGGACTATAGGTATTTAAATGAATGGACTATAAATAATATATAGATTAAGGAAGGAGACAAATAAAAGATGGTATTCATGACTCCAAAAGGGTTATTTGAACCAATGGTGATGTTTTTTAGACTCACAAACTCTCCAGTAATGTTCCAAACAATGATAAACAAGATCCTTCAAGACTTGATCAACACTGGAAAAGTAGCAAGCTTCATTGATGATGTTATAAGATCATGATGAGATAGTGGAGAAAGTAATGAAAAGATTAGCAGAAAATAATTTATACATAAAACCAGAGAAGTACAAGTAGAAGATAAAGGAAGTAGGGTTTTCAGATGTGATAATAGGACCAGAGGAGATTAAGATGGAAGAGGTGAAGATGAAGGGTGTTTTGGAATAGCCAACTCTGAAGGAAGTTCAAGATATACAAAAGTTTTTAAGACTTGCTAACTACTATTAGCAGTTTATCAAAGATTTTATAGCCATGACCAGACAATTACATGGCCTGGTAAAAAAGAACCAGAAGTGGGATTAGACAGAGAAGCAAGAGAAGATGTTAGAATCATAAATATTGAACTCGATTTTATTTTTATTTTCTATTTTCATTTTATTTTTGTTTCTCTTTTATTTATGATTAGGGTTTAAAGTGACATTATGGTCACAACTGTCACAAATTTGACCCTTTGCACTTCTTACCAATCACATCATAAGAAATCTGATGGATGACTTACCCAATTCATTTATGAAACCTAACCCCCACTCAGTCAGATCTCTTACAAATTGACAAAAGAACATCGCCAAAGGCCATTTAATTGACTCATGCAATAAGGCCTATGGTATTTTCCCATCCTTTTCTCCTCTTAACCCAGAGTTTACTCCTGGTTTCCATATAACTAACAATTTTCCAGATCGTTTTTCTTTTAATTTAGTTAATAAAAAAGAAAAAGACAAAATATGTGCTCAGGAACTTGATGAAATGGTTCTCCAAATCTCTTCTTCTCTATCTACGGCCTTAGTCGTAACCGATGCTAGTATCAAGAACGATATTGCTACATCTATATCTCATATACATTTAGCCAACCATCCTCTCATCAAAATAGTTCATCATGCAGCATTCATAACAAGTATGGAGGCGGAATTGTTCACTATTAGATGTGGCATCAATCAAGCCTGCATTAAAGGAGTGTCAAAAATCATCGTTGTAACTGATTTCATCCTTGCTCCGAAGAAAATATTCAATAGCAAATCGCATTCATACTAATCTCACACCATGGCCATTCTTAGCGAGCTACGTCATTTCTTCAAAACTAATTAAGAAAATTCCATTGAATTCTGGGAATGCCCTAGTTGTCTCAAATGGAGGTTTCATAATGACGTTGACAAAGATTCCAAATCATTCAATCCAACTCCCTCTTTCCTGTGCAAGATCTCTTGAGATTATTGCAAGAAAACTGACAGTGACAATATCATTAACCATTGGAAGATGATGTTCTAAGCATCAGATGGAAAAGGAAAACACTTCCTTAACCTAGTAGACGACAATCTCAATATTATCGAACCTGCATATACCAAAGGAGGACCTTAGCTACAAGTCTTCAGCTGTTATGACCTTAAGCTAGAGCTCAGGTTGCACTTAGGCAAAGACTTGAGAAAGAGTAAGGGATTTATAGAAGTGGTAAAGCGTAA
>Ga0157363_1003775_pt1 | contig 13795 bp, 6 predicted proteins | sample AttsexASBM1_FD_111477 | JGI IMG/M metagenome (GOLD analysis project Ga0157363, IMG submission 111477) | Fungus gardens microbial communities from leaf cutter ant in Ribeirão Preto, State of São Paulo, Brazil - Atta sexdens ASBM1 | ecosystem: Host-associated > Fungi > Mycelium > Unclassified ...
ACTTGATAAAAATTTCATTAATATAATTTATATTACTTGACGTCACTGTGATTTTGCCTATTTACTTCAGTTTATTTATTGATTATTTTTACAAGTCTGTTCTATCGATTGGAAGTTTTGTTTTATTTAAAATATTTCTATTTTGACTCTTGCAAAAATTTGTATTATGCGTTTTCTCACATTTGACGTCACAATTTGAGATAATTGATGATCGAATGACTAGCAGCCTTAACTATTTTAAAGCGAATTATTTTTGATACTATCTCTATTATATATAACCGTTTAATATAAACGTTTCTCCTCCAGACAGAATGTTATAATCCAGACAGTATCGTGTCCAAAATTGACACATATAACGAGACATCTTAAAGATATCTTGTAAAAAAACATCTTATAAGATCTTAATGATGTCTCTGAGACATCTTATATCTCAATTTTGAACATGGTTATCTGGATTATAACATTCTGTCTGGAAATATCATTATTTTTGATTATTCAATCATCATACAAAATAAAAGTCAATTTCTCTGTAATGAAACTTTAATCCGTCACAAAGATAAGATTCCTCATTTTATCTCAGCTTTTTATATTTCAATACAAAGTATTTCGATAACTGACTTATCCAATAAGAAGTTTATCAAAGTTTACGAGAAGTTAGAAAAGTTTTTGTTCATTTATAATGTTGGCGGTACGAAACTTGATAACGCTTTCAAAATTTGGAAAAGAATGAATTATCAGTTTTCATCAGTCGAAACACATGTGATCCGGAAAATTGTTAATCATGAGACACACGTAATTAAAGAGAATGTTTTCGTACGTGCATAATCTACACCTACCCTTATCGCAACTTCAATACAGCACACGCGGATTTCGTCGTGCCCGCGTTATATTATGGGAATAAGTCAAACTGGACGTTTAGTAGCAGTAAAACGCGTTTATTATAAGCTTGAAAGTTCTGCCGCTATAAATCGGTCACGCGTATAAACCTTTGCGCGCGAAAGTTTCGGGCGAAACTTTGGGAAAAAAGTCAAGCGAGAAAGATCTGAAGAGACGTGCAAAAAATAAATGCTACGAAAATTCCGTAATAAGGTTAATACGAGATCAGTGTTGCGAGAAGGACGTTCGTATTTTCTATCGCACAGAGTAGGTACGAAGTCGAGCACAAGCAAATACTGCACAACTGGGACAGTCGAGATGTTGACGCGACGTTTTTCTGCTTCTTTACGGAAAATCTCGTCTGACTTATTTGATTACTGAGTCTGTGTGCAAAGAAAAACTTTGTTTGTTTTAGTAGAACTGAATCAAGCAGACGATAATGCCAAGTGTATTTCGACGCGAAATCTAAAAATACTATGCGAAAAGATGTTTTTCCTATAAAATTTACACTTCAGACTTTATGCGCGAATTATAAGCGAAATTTAAATAAAACGGTGTCTACAATAGGAATAAGTTTTGAAGTAGAAGAAATTGACACAGTCAAATGTGACAAGAATAATCAATTATGATCGATCAATTTTTGCCACTTAAAACTTATTGCTTCTATTATAGACATTGCCAGAATGCTATCGCTATTAATATTGCTATCAATATAAATTTTACGTATTTAATTTTATTTAAAAAAGCTACTTTTACTAATACAAAATTTAATATAAAATTTGACATTTTATATTTTAAGTGGCAAAATATTTATAATCTGTATTTATAGTTTATAACTCTTCTAAGCACAAATAATCTAATTATTAATTTAAAAGGAAAGAAGTAAGAATGAATAAATTATCAAATTCAATCTTGAAATGAGATAATCCACAATGTTTCCTCTTAAATAAAATATATATAAAATATATATTTTATTTAAGATATTTAATAAAACACAAAACTATTTGAAAATTGGAACTTAGCACGCTGTCTGTAATACTAATCACAATAATCACCAAGAGATCTAAATCGATAAAACGAACAAAATTTTTAAAAGCTTGTTTTCCGCTTATCCTAGTTGTAGCTAAATCTCTTAATAACGGAAAGCATAGGCTAGACTACTTATATAAAATTTACATATCGACACTTCTATCTAAGGATTAAGAATTGAAGTTATTTTTTGCTAACAGTCGGTTAATGGAAATAGAGAGAATACGGTTTCACATTTCCACTATATTTCATTCCGTACTTTCCTGTAATGTCAATGAGCAGTGACTAATGAAAAATTAAATCTTGCAATTGTCAGACATCCTTTCTCAGGGCTTGTGATCTTTTTATGGAACTTCATTCCCGATTTATGCCTCCCCCAGAGTCTCAATCTGGTTTGTTCGCGTTTAAATAATTTCGCGCTCGCCGTTATTACTCGGCTCTTTCTTCTTCGCCTCGAGGAGCAAAATGCACCACTCCTTGTCTTCCCTTTCGCGCTGGGCAATCGGCCGTTTCGCTTAATTTCACGCAGGCCGTACTAAGAGGAAACTCCCGCAGGTCTTACTCTAGCGACAACGCATGAACGAATCAATGTACTTCGTCTTTATGAAGTATGCATATCGCTCGACTCGCGGCCCCTGTACCGCGCGCGGAAGCTTTTGTTGAGTAACGCCGAGACTGCAATTCGTGGTAAGCGGTTTTGCGGTGTATATGGTAAAGCTCCCAGCAGAGGATGGTTGATAAAGGAAACGCTCACGCGCAAGAGAGACCTGAGAGAGAGAGAGAGAGAGAGAAAGGGGGGGGGAAGAGGGAGGGACAAGGAAGAAGAGAACAGGTTTTGTAACATCGGTAATACATTTCGCAGAAATCCTAGAACAACGGGCCCTGCAAGGCGCTTAATTCCGAGCACATGGTGGAGAATCGCAAGAATTTGCGGCAGGAGAGATACCGCGATTGAGGGGACTCAAGGAGCGAAGTGAAGAAATCGCAAAATATTTCCCGCTATAACGTTGCTCATAGGCGTATCCAGGATTTCAGTCAGGATAGAGCAAAAATTTATCTTACGTAAAAGCAAAAACTTACTAAAATACTTTATATTAAATCCAGTTTTTGGTGATATGAATGATATTCATAATTTAATTTTTTACGCAAATAATATTTTTAATTTGCGCATTCCTTTCAAAAAATATTTTTCTTTAATATCCAACCAATTAATAATTAAAAATTCCACTTTGGATTTTGTAACCCAGAACTGATTGTTAGCAGAATGACGTGTGAAGACTGTTTATCGCTGATAAAGACTCCAAAACGAGTTAAAATGTTTGAATATTATTTAAATACATGTTTCGGGCAATATGATTAATTTGGGCATCCATAATGGCCGGTTAATACGGATAATGCTTATTTTATTAAAGCAGGTATTATGCATATTGGCCGGCCATTATGCATTATGCCCGAGTTAATCAAATTGTTTGCAACATATATATTACGAATATTATTTTAAAATATTTATTTCATTTTGTAAAATTAATTGCGCTCTGTTAACTGTGTTTACCGCGTTGTATTCTCATTATAGCCTTATTCTTGCTGTTAATTATTTTCCTTTACTTTTAGGGAGAGAAGAGAGGCAAGGGCCTCATGCTCCCTTTTGACATTGCCTCTTGACACTTTCTTTCTGAGCGAGAAAGCAACCCGAAATCGCAATGGGCGTTACGTGCCTGTCGTTACAGAGAGAGAGAAAGAGAGAGAGAGAGAGAGAGAGAGAGAGAGAGAGAGAGAGAAAGATCGAAACGCGACGGGAATCTCATTCTTTCAACATGTCGACTTTGTGGCTCGTGACATGACATCCGCATTTCCGTTAACTCGATTCCGTCCGAATCGCGAAGTTCAGTCGCGGAAAGTTTACACCGGAGAAAGCCAGGCCGCAACATCAATCCCGCATTATCCACACCTAAAAATCTCACTTGACGTTTTCCGCACTTTTTCCAAACTTTTTCTCCATTCCGGAGGTCCCTTTCGAAAAATCCGCGTCAAATCCGGAACAAATCACCGGACAAAGTGAAGTTGCCTGAACGATCTCTCTAAAATTTCTCTCGTCGCTTTCACATCATTCAAATAATAGGGTAAACTCGAGCAAAATAGTCATACAGAAAAGAGGATCATAGGCTTTTAAAATGATTACAAAATCGCTCTATTTAGCAATTAATGAAGAAATTACAATCTATGGTCTTTTCCGTTATGGCTATGATACCGAGAATTTATCCTAATGGTAAATAGTAAGTATAATAATTTATTGCATCATAAATTCAAACGACGTCGAGTCATTGTACTTCGCAAAAATATCACACTATCAGAAACTACAAGTAGTCAAAGATTCTGGAGATCAAAGAGCTATGATGTCTGAGGCATTGCCTCATGCGGTTGCTGCCTGCGTCTTTGACTTTTAGGAAAATAAGATTTACTAGTCCATGAGGGGAAACGCTGGGAGAATGTTCGGCGTTGATTTCCTCTCGCACGAGGAAGTGAGTTGCTGCTCAAAGCCCTTCCGCAAGAAACACATGATACTCATGGAATACAAAATGTCCTGGGAAAAAAATAAAAATGGAGCATCTTCCAGAAAGATTCTTCAAATTATCTACATCAAGTGTTTCAATTAAAAAAAATTGGTTGCTTAATTTGTATCATCTTAGTAATATAAACAATTATATTTCTATTTATATGTATATACATTTATATGTATATATATATATATGTATATATATATATGTGTATATATATATATATATGTGTGTATATAGACATATTCAGTTAAAAATTCGAATCAATTAATTCCGCAAATTCGTTAACATTAGATGGTATTCCGTTGGAATACCATTGCCGAAAATTTGATCATTTTATCTTTATTTTCAATAAAAAGAAATTATTTTGATATTATTCATATTATTAAAATTATTTATATCATATTCATATATTTTTAATATTTTGTACAACAAAAATTTAAATGATTAATAGAGACAAAATGACACCATCACCGGTTCTAGTATTACGAACATTGCGCGCGCGCGCGCGCGCGCGCGTGTGTGTGTGTGTGTGTGTGTGTGTGTGTGTGTGTGTGTATGTGTGACACGCCCGTAATGGCGTTCACATCCTGCATATGTAAAATATTCAGGACACTGAAAGTTAAAATTATTTAAATAATACATCCTCTCCACGTCACAATAATGTTTAATACATCGAACGACAGCTACGAGAAACACATTAATGTCAATCTTTTCGACCTCCATTCGATTTTCCGACAGGTTGGTCTACATTTTTTAGTAATATTCAACATAATCTCACGACTACGCCCGTCGAATCGAATCTATCATTCCGCATAAAATCATGCAGGAAATACACTCTAAGTTCGACGGATTCACCCCCGGGGAAATTCGGCATACGCGCCCATTGTTCGCGAAAGAATCGAGAAGAAGACGAAGGCACTGAATAGACGGGAGCTCATCTTCCCCGCGATTTTACCGACAAAAATCCCGTGATATCTCAGTGCAGTGGAGTTCGTAGTTCGCTGGCCGGACCGAGATCTAAATGGGATCGATCTACCGTTATAGCGCCGCACGATAGTGTATGGCAAATGCTCAGGTATTAATGACGCGCCAGAGTGAGTTACGTGAACGACCGTACGGATGCTTCATAATACAGGCGTCTAACAGACGCGTCGGTGATAGAAGGAAAATTACAGGAAATTGCCACATGCCGAGAATTGTCTTGACTCTCAGACGCAAATAGTGACGACGATTCTCTTTGATGTTCCGCGATAATCCGTCTTAATTCTCATGATTCTCGTAAACGAGATAATTTCAAATACCTCGCGATGTACTGATTGTCTTAAAGACGATATTCACTTGATTCTGAAATTTACATTTACATTTCAATATTGTATAATATAATGTTGCGAGCAATAAACAATTTTTACGACTATAAGTATTTGTATAATCAAAAACTTGTCCTAAGGTAAATAAATCTTGCACATCCCTGTCCATCTTTCATGACGTGATCATATATGTTGGCATAGCGGATGTAAATTCGCCCTCGGGGATGTCGCGAGCGATGAAACTATGAACTATGAACATTTACTGAAAATGGAGCGGGATCATCTACATTGGCTCTAGAACAGCGTAATGTAGTCGGCTCGGTTTTACCTCTGCGCTTTAAAGTTTGTAAATAATTCAGCGTCGCTGTGCACAACGGGTCCCCGTCGTCATCGTCGCTATCGTCGCCGTCGTCACGCCGTCGATGTCGACGACGACGACAGGGCTATGTATGGGGATGAGAGAGAGAGAGAGAGAGAGAGAGAGAAGAAAAAAGGCAGAACGTAAATAAGGCGGGATAAAAACGCCAAGAGAAATACGATAAGAGCACCCACCCTCGCTTGGTCTCTGGCCAATTCCAGGGAGGCTGGTGCAACGATCGGAAGGTGCAACGATCACGTGCAGACCTTATTGCAAGAGGATCGTGAGATTTCCTATTTCCATGCATTTCGAAGCGCGTGATTCTAGCCTAACGCCCGGGGACACCCCGGACGCCCCAAGATTATTACAGCCGAGATTATCGAGGAAACGCGACTCTCACATCCGCAACGTCGGTATAACAAACTGTGAATAATTTGTTTTCCCTCCTTTCAGCAGTGTAATCGTAGAACTCTTCGGATTACGCATGAGAAAGAGAGGAGAGAAATTTTTGAAAGAATATTAAAGAACTATTTTAACGAAAAATAAATATATTTCTGTTTCAATATATCAGAAAGGACATGTATTATAAAGATTGTAATTTAATAGAATTAAAAGTACCGAGACCGAGACCGAGCAATCATTTTTATTTTTTAAATTAATATTAGATGTATATTTCTATATTTCTAAAAAATAGGATTCTGATTTTTTAACTTTGCAATAATTATGTCCTTCATATTGATGAAATATTTGGATGGAATATTTTCATCACTTTCTTTATTTTTATAGTAATTTATTGGTTTGTATTTTATTTATGTAATTACTACGAATAATAAACTAAATATTATATTAACATTATAAACCGATATCTCGTTGGATTTTTCTTATTTTCGTTTTGATTTATTTGCTTGGTTCTTTTAGTAAATAAGAAATTAGTACTTCCAATATTAAGAACAAAAGCAGATATAAGATATTCTGAATTGTAATGTATTATATAGATAGTCTCCGATTATACATAAAATATATTTAACCGGTTATGCATCAATTTATTGAAACACTGGCGAATATATAATTCACATTTATTATAATTTACATTTAATACCATGAAAAATATTTTACGAAAGAAAAATTTATATAAAACGTTGAAACACAGGCTAAAACTAACTTAATATCACGTATATACGAGCAGATATGAGACGGCAAAGAGGATAATTCGGCAGTCTGATACTCTAAAATAATTTATATAAGAGATATGTGTGAAAAAAGTTTTTGCTGGGCTTACGAGAATCCAAGTCACATCTTTTCAGCATTCGCGTGTAAAGTGTTTGCGCGAGGAAATTCATTTCGTTGCATAATTCTGTCTGCGTCTCGTTAAGTGCTTCCGTAAAAAAAAGAATAAAAATTCTACAATGCAATTGCGACAGCAACGCGATAAACGAAGGAAAAGCGTGATAGCGCTAAGGGTGATGCAATGAAATCGCTAATGATAACGATGCAATGTCCCTCGTGCAGATAATTAATTAGAGAGGAGCAAATTACGAAATAATGAGCCCACGATCGTAATATATTCGATAATCGATCCGAATACTACTACTGCATATGGAGTTCGCGCGGCATAACACGCATAATTTTCAGTCTTTCTCGACAGCTATAAACGGCCGGTCAGTTGAGCAGCGCGTTGAACGTTAATGCGCAAAATAATAGCGTGCCGTTCATTTTTGCACCGTACCCTTGGGGAAGGACTAATCTCTCTCGACGTAATTCCCGCGGAGGTTGCTGAAAATCCGACGATTCCTGGATCGCCGGGACTGCAAGCGGATCAACGTTTATATCGCGTACGTTTATATCCACGCGCTCATGTGCGCGCACGTGTATACACGCGTGTACTCCTCGATAATGTAACTGGAGGATAGCTTATCAAGTATTCACGCGACGATTTTCCAAAATCGCACGGACGACCGAGCAAATTTGCGTCGAATCCCAGAAACGCCATTACCGACGCAATTAGCAGATGTAGCGTTAAAGTGCCGCGATATACGAGAGACCGATTAAAAGCGGTATTTCGAGCAGACCTATGGAGCGGGAGGGAAGGGGGGTGGGGATGGGAAAGCAGGAAGGGGTATGGGAGACCGCGCCCGTTGATTACAGGGAAAAGGCCGAGCGAGATCGGGACACAACGAAAAAATGTCCCGCAGCACATGCAGCTAATTGCCGAATATTTAATCATTTAATTGGCTAGATCACCGGCATTTCCGGAAAAGTTAGGAAGTAATCGTCCGTTGGATTCGATAATAATTGCTATTTTTTTCTGAGATTCAAATTGGCGTGGAAATATATGTTGTCGCTCGAATTAAAGAGATTTTATTTATTAAACCTTTTTTACGTTGCAAAACTTCATTAAATTACCAATATACGCGGAGCACACGCATACAACGTCCAATAAATTGCTCCAAATGATACAGAATAGCATTTAGATCTCGCTTTTTACGAAAAATTATGTATTTTACTGTTTGTATCCTTTATATTACATAAAATATGAAATCGATACCAAATAAACGATTTTGATATAAATTAATTCTTTCAATATAATTCTATTGCAATATGGGATCATAAAGATGCATAAAAATATTAATCGAATTTGCTCATAAATATGCACTTATTAGTTTATTGCTATTAAAATAATAAATAGAATTTTATTAAGTTTCGTACGTATTTCTTGTATAAATTTTATTCTTTTTATTCCGATGTATATAAATTATTTCGACAGCGAATAATCTTTATAAAAGCGAGTGTCACAATTTTTTAACAAAAAGAAATAATTTATATTTTTATAACATTTATAATATATATATTTTTGATGACATATTGATTCCCTCCTTCCTCCCCTCTCTCTCTCTCTCTCTGTCCCCCTCTTCCGCTCTCTCCCTCTCCCTCTCTCTCCCTTTCTCCCTCTCCCTTTCTTTCTATCTCTCTACCTCCAACTGGCGATATAAAGTTGGTCTTTAGTTTTGCCAAATATAATATTAAATAAATATATCCTCGTCTCTGAAATTCAAATTTTACTTGTAAAAGAATCATGCTCTTGAAGAACGCGCATGTATTGCTCTCGCGATGAAACGAGAAACAAATATTATTTCTCATACCGGTGCGAACGCTTTCACGTCCGGTGCATCGCACTATCAGCAGGCATCTTCCTCCTGTACTCTCCTCTCGTCCAATTGTTCGCGCACGACCTGCGATGTTCGTATCTACTCCCCAACTTAAGTTGAAACGAGATTTATTTCCTGTCGTGCCGTGCATCCGATTCAAGGATCCGGTTGGATGTATATTTTAATGCGATATCTTGTTACGCTGTAGTCTCTTAGATTATAAGCTAGATTATAAGCTTTGCAATTTACGCCGTTTACAAATTGCGTTAACATCATCGTTAAATGACACTTGATGTTTTGTCTTTTTTTAAAACAGAAGTTTTATTATCACAGCATATATCTGCGATACGAATCTTGCACGAATTAGGCTTACAAGAAGTGTAAGTAATATTATTTCTGTATATTAGCTATTATCCCTGCTATTAATATTGCAGCACATTCCAGGATACATTATACACATGATTTATAGTGATGTTTGTTTTTACAACACAAGCTGCGTTCCGTTATGCATTGCGCGAGTACTAAAAATCTATAGTTCATATTACATGTAGCAGATTTTCAATACTCGCAATGAATAACGAAATGCAGCAGTCGTAGCTATTGATTTCGATACCAAGTTTGTGTGACTCATATCTTGTAGTAATATAAATGTAATATATTGCCGTGACACATTGTAGGCGTCGAGATACTGACATAATTATATTCAGTATATGATTACATTGCAATATCTGTTTATTGACAGAATTGAGATATACGTATGCAATAATTTTCTTTATCTTCTTTCAATATTAAATCTATTCTTTATTAGAAATTTTAAATATATTAATATCGTAAATTTAGAGGAAAATAGATGTTTCGTTACAATTGAAAATTTATGTATATGTGTGTATAATACATAAATTTAAATGTAAATAAATATTTTACCACACACACACACACACACACACACATACACACACACACACACACACACACACACACACACACACAACTTATAATATAAATATAATATGATACATATAATATTACATTTATATTACATTTACTGTAATATAAATTTGAAAAAAAAATAATTACATGCAAGATATTCTAGATTTAAGATAATTTAAATCTTTAAAGAATTTGTAATCGAATTTTCTTTAACGAAAGTTTTTACAGTAAGATCTAATTAATATTTCTCTTTTTTATATTGAGATTGAAAAAGTTTTTTAAAAATTGAACTTCGATAGTAGTAAATATACAATGTATTTTAATGAAATTTATAACTTTAAAAAAATGATTATATATATATATATATATATATATGTGTGTGTAACGACTATTTATATAATTAATAGGTATATATGCATATAAACACATATATAAATGTGTAATATATATAAAATATATATATTATAAACAATAAGAAAACTATAAAAATAAACAATAAAATAGTGTTCATGATTTACAAACACATCTAAAGAAATTATGAAGAGTTGAAATAAATTATCAAGCTTGAAATTTCAACTAGGCAAAGATCCTGAAAAATTTTGACAAAAAAATGGATAGTCACAACCATACGTCAATTTATTTTTACACTTCATACATACAGTATGAAATAATTCAAGAATACATTATCAATGCATTAATTATGTGCCACATATAAAGCCACAGTCTTACATCTTGCATAATTCATTACGGTATAATAATACAATGATGTCAATCATTGTTAAAGGTTCTATAAATCTGTTAATATTACTCTACACCACATATGAGGACACAATCTAATAAATCTATGTCTCTAGTGACATAATAGAAATATATTAACCTATCATGAATTTCTGTCGCGAGTTTATATATATTGGGTTGTTCGAAAAATTCGTACCGACTAACTTATATAATTTAATAAATGTATACTAAAATTTAAATCTTTTGCGTTTCAATTTTCCTTCAAAATCGGCACGAACTTTCCGGACAACCCAATATATATATACGATAGTAATTATTATCTAATACATTGAAATATTTCTTAGAAAAATTAAGGACAACAATTCTAATATGCAAATATTACAAATTCTTTGTTTTATTATATTAAAAATATAATAACTTTTAAATGAGAAACTACTAAAATTCATTGAAACTAGCAAAATTGAAAATGCATAAATCTTTTACCTAATTATAATGAGTAATTTTGGAAAAAGTGCGTATAATTTTATAATATAAATATTTTATACTTAATGAAATAATAAAATTTAATCAAAACTTAAGTTATACATATTGTATTGAATTAAAAATAGATATTGATCATAGCAATAATTATTATTCTATTATTCTCATAATAGAGGAAAATAATATAGTGATCACATCTAAGAAAATTTCTTAATATTTTTATCTTAAAATGATTTTTTTCTCAGATTTGTTGCAGAGTCAATATAACGTAGCTTTGAAAAAAACTATTAAAACAATTATTAAATATATTAATTTTTTATCAATGTAAGAAAATAAAGTAGTTTTTACCAGTGTAGTCTACATGTGTCGGGTTAAGACGATCAGACTGTTTCAGAGGAAAAAGGTTTCAGAAAATAAATAAATAATTATATTTAATTTTTTGTTATATAAAAATTTTAACGAACCGGATTAGTAAAGTACGGTATGCATGTACGTATTTAAATATGTTAAAAATCTTATTATAATGTTGTTATATTTTTATATGTTATCACTGAAAATTTTTATGAAATATATGCATATAATAATATATTATTTTAAACTAAGATGAATTCAATGAAGCGCAAACGGAGTGTTAGGATTTAAGTTATACGATAAATCTATTGTGTACATTTTATTTTTTGTATAAATTTTACATAAAGTAAAACATTTGATAAAAAATAATATATATTATTCTTTAAAATTCTCATAATTAAGATAATCAATTCAACTTGCTAAATACCATGATCCTGTTCTTCCAAATAATAAAGATATAACATTGAATCGTTCAGAGTAGTAAAAGTATATTGTTAACTCGATGACTCTTAATCACTTATTATCGGGAAAAAATATCACTGTACTTTAAATTTTTACAGTTAAATACCCATTTTTGTAAGAACGAAACGTATATAAAGTGTCATACATTTTGTTAAAAAATTTCATATATAGTATATAACATATTTGTACACGATAAAAAATATTTAATGAAAATTCACACTTGATGAAACTCAATGAACTCGTTTAGATAAACTATCGTGGTATTCTAATTTGCTTCATTGAATAAAATCGTGATGCTCCGCACGATACGTGCACAATTCATTTCATGGTTTGTAATTTCAACCATAAAAACAGCGTCGATTGGTAGGGGCTACTTTATCGAATAAAGTCACTACAACAGCTTTTACAGGAATTACTTGCTGAATCGCAGCGAAGAACGCTTCGACATAAGTAAAGTGTACACAATGGATTCATCGCGGTATAGCTAAAATTTTAACGTCGCATTTACGCCGTTTCATTGAATTCATCTTAGTCTACGAGCTTTTACCGTGATCGCAAGAAAAATAAAATCATGAAAAATAATCCTATTTATTTTGTTTAAGATGAAATCTATCTAAAAGTGCACCAAATCCAGCTTCTAGATACGAAAAAGATTCTTATATTCTCATCATTGAAAATCATTGACTATCACTACATTTACATGTCACCATTAATTAAGTTCAGTAATGCCCGTAGTTATCAATTACTGAATTACTATTAATTATTGTCTTCTTTAAATTTTTTGGAGCAAAATTCTACTCAAAAAATAAAGCGATTGACCGAATCGCTCAAGTTTTGAAGTGATTTTTTATTCATGAAATTTTTCTACTTCTGTATTATGGAGTGAATATTTTTAGTCATAATTAAAGAGTGTATCTGATATTTTATTGAATCGATATTATATAAAAATGTCAATAACGTTTCTTAAAAATATGATATTAATAAGAATTAAATTTCAAAATATTTTTAAGTAAAAATTCCTGAGAATAGATTTTATTCTGAAGTAATCTTGACTGATATTTTATTCCAAATAAAATATTCATTATGGTTAGAGTTTTTTAAAAACATACACTTCCATTAAAAATAAAATGACACTCCATCTCAAGTACCAGTATGTTCACTGATTGGAATGAATTTTTCCTCATTTCTAATGAGATTTTACTCTAGAAAACTTAGATGTAGAGAATCAGATGTAGTACAAATGTTCTAGTTTAATCCAGTTTTAAAAGACCAAAATGTTTACAAGACATTTTACATCATTATAGTAATATAGTAATATAGTAATATAGTTAACCCATTCAGGACAAATTTTAAGACAAATTTTTTTTCTTAAAATTTAAAATCCTTTTAATGGCAAGCTACTATGCTCTATTTGCAAAAAATTTTCACTTTGGAATTGGCAGGGGGGAAGGGGCCGGTTTTGTGACTATTGGTCTAAAGCGATATAAAAAAAGATATAAATAATAAAAAACGAATTTTTTAAATAAAACGCCGAAAAATCAGCAGTTCTTCTCTTAATGA
>Ga0157363_1003776_pt1 | contig 13794 bp, 12 predicted proteins | sample AttsexASBM1_FD_111477 | JGI IMG/M metagenome (GOLD analysis project Ga0157363, IMG submission 111477) | Fungus gardens microbial communities from leaf cutter ant in Ribeirão Preto, State of São Paulo, Brazil - Atta sexdens ASBM1 | ecosystem: Host-associated > Fungi > Mycelium > Unclassified ...
AACTTTTTAAAATGTAATTTATTTCAATTGCCAAAGTGTTTAATGTGCCAATTATAGAAAATAATGACAAAATTAAACTTGAGAAGAAATCAAATATTCATATTGATTCATAAATGATTTGAAAAAATAAATTTTAAGAACAATATTTAATAAAATAATTTTTATTCTCTTACATATGGATTTTTTTTCAAAGGTGAGTCATATTGCTTCGTGCATATCTCTGCCATTGGCGCAAGTAGAAAAGAAACTGTCGCAGATGATTTTGGACAAGAAACTACGAGGGGTTCTCGACCAAGGAGAAGGTGTTTTAATTGTTTTCGAAGATGCACCACGCGACAAGACCTACGAAATTGCATTAGATACGATACACAGCATGGGAAAAGTCGTCGATACACTTTACCAGAAAGCCAAGAAACTCACCTAGCCCTATTTAATATGTATTTATACAAGAAAAAATCTATCGCAATTATTATAACCATTAATAATTAGTTACTCATTAAATACTATCGATTAACTGTATTTTTCTCGTAATTAATGTGAACGGCGTGGCAAGTGTCGTGAACAAAAAGTGCTCATTTACCAATACATTTGTATAGGATCGCTTTTATTAATTGTAGGAATTGTTTAAAAGATAAATATGTAATAATCGATTTGCTTGAGATCTAATCCCGCGTCTTTGAAATTATTTTTCGCGTGCACGTGCGCGCATAAATAATCAAGGCAGAAAAATGTCATAACACCGAAAAAAAAACATCAAATATAAAAAAAGATAAAAGAATTATTCATTTATTTCTTTACTTAGCCCTATACAAAAAGTCAATTATACTTGTAAAAAAAAAGCTTTATATTGGTTTAATTAAAATATATTAAAAAGGACATATTGAAATAGTGAAATATAATTTAAATTTTGTATTGTAGTTTCAAGTAGCTAGATATGCATATACTTTGAGTTTCTTTTCGAGTATTTGAATCCAGAGAGATAGCAGTTATCAGAATGCAAGAGTGATTGTCACAATCACAAAAGCTCAATTGTTTCTTAAGATAGGTTGTTACGCAAATCTTATCAATAATCTTTCGTGAAAAATTTACTAATATAGTTTACATTGTTATGATTGTTTTGTTGAGATATGTACATACATAACTGATCAAAGGTCAATACAATGGATTGTTTTGGCGCTGAATTTTACATTCGTAATCGCATCAGAATATTTCAGAGCTGCTGAATCAGAGTTGCTGAATCATTCTCTCGCAATCTCGATGTTTTCGCGCGATTCTCATTTGAAAAATCGATTGTGCTTTTGATCATGCGCATGCAGCGACATCCACGGTATTTCAGCATTGTATTTCATATTCCGTTTTTCCCTTTCACTTCTTCTCGAAAAAATGAAATATATTTTTTATTTTATTTTAGATGCAAGAAAAAAGCATCGGAAGGATATAACTAAGAACAAACGGCGATTTATAAAAAAGAGAATTGATCACTTGACGACAAGAGAAGGAATATAACGACAGTAGCGCCTTCCTGTTTGATCTTGCACGTTTTAACAAAGGGACATAAGTGTTTAGGTTTAGAAAGCAATTTTTCGTACGAGAAATATGATGGAGAAGGAAAATGCTACAACGGAAAAGGTAAAACTTCTTGATTATGTCGTTGATTGTCGCGTTGTCGATGCAAAGAGATAAAGAAATGGGCAGCCGAATTCGATGGGGCGACAATAAGGATGTTTCGTTTAGGTTAAGCCGGTATTTACGCGACTAATTGATGATAGTTGTGTCGCGTCTGTCTCTCGCGACGCTCCGAACTTTATCATCGAGATCGGCATCGTCGTTCAACTCCTCTCGATCTCTGTCTTGTCTACCGCCTATACATATATATCACAAACTACAACTATCGAGTATAATGAGAAAAAAAAATCTTTGAGAAACGTATACAGCTTAACCTCTTTCATGAAAATGTTGGCTCAGCTTCCGCATATACATTTTTCACTCATTTTTCGCGGGAATGAGATGACATACGTCATTCATCAAATTTTATCTTGACAATACTATTAACAATAATTGTTTAATATGAACGATCAATAATGTTGAATGTTGCTTTTGATGTTGAGCGTTGTTGTAAAAAAGAAAGGATGATATCATTAGTTTCATTACTTCTTTAATTCTTTATGCAAATTGCTGCAATAACCATTTGCGTAACCATTAAAAACATACCCAGCAAATGAGAATGGATTGAAGTGAATTAAAATGGATTCAGAAATATTGATTCTCTGTTAAAACGAATGTTTTTCAATCCTGAATACATTTTTATTCATTTATAGAAATTGCACAGAGCATATCTCTATGCCTTTCAATTTAAAAGTAGTATTAGCTTTTTCTGTGCAATTATGAATACTGTTAAATTCAAAATTTTGAATACAGAAAATAGTTTTTCGATCCAATTGTATCTAATTGAATCTAATTAAATCCAAAAAAAAGCTATTCGCTATTTAAAATACGCATTCGAATAGAAAAAAATTTCAATCCATTTTAATCCATTCTCATTGAGTACATATATACATATATATAACCAATATAATACATCATAATAACTTGTCAAGGTATGGTATATGCTATAATTCCTTGATGAAAAGGATGACCTTGATGCTGATAAACTTGTTTCAGGTGAAGAGTTTATGATTTAGTTTACATCATGCATTTACTAACTAGTAACTTTCTATTAAATTATTTTAATTTCAGCGATGTAATTCAAAGAATGTTGTACTACATTGCATCAAAATGATTAATTAAATATACATCTCGTGTATATGTTTACAAGTATTGCCAAAATTAAGATAATTCAATTGAAAATTACTAATCACCTGTATTAAGTGCACAATGTAAACTAAGGCTCATATTCAGAACACGCTTACAACGATGTTAGCACGTTAACATTCCAGTAAACAAGAATGGATTAAAATGGATTGAAATTTTTTTCTATTCGAATGTGTATTTTAAATAGCAAATACTTTTTTTGGATTTAATTAAATTCAATTGGATGCAATTGGATTGAAAAACTGCACTTCCTATTCAAAATTTTGAATTGAACAATATTCACAATGCACAGAAAAAGCTAATATTATTTTTAGATTGAAAGGCATAGAGATATGCCTCCCTATAATCCCTATAAATGAATAAAAATGCATTCAGGATTGAAAAGCATTCAGGATTGAAAATTCATTTTAACATTCGTGAATATTTCTGAAAATCTGAATCCATTTCAATTCCTTTCAATTCTCATTTGCTGGGATACTGTACGTTACGCATGTTATTAGAATTTCAGAGATAAAAGCTTTTATTAATAAAAAAACGTATTCTGAATACGGACCTAAGCCTATTTCTAATTTTTTAAAGACAAATAGTAAACGTAAAAATGATTGATAAACTAATAAATTTTTATAATTAGGAATCACCTTGAGCTTATCCAATTTAATATTATATACATATAACTAAATTTTTTTTATTTTTATAAACCATGTGTGTACAACATAAGTATGTTCAAGTAAAATTAATTCAAAGACAATGACATCTTGTTGATATTTAGAAATTCATTGAGAATTCAAATATAATAAAATATTTTTTATATCTATAAATAGGACATATACAAAAATGTTCAATTTTTATAATATTTTATATTTTATATGTTTTTATACTTTATATTATATTGCTTTATACATAAATTTATATACATGTATATAATTTTATCTTTATTATTAATTCTATCTCTAGAATAAAAATTTACAAACATATAAAAGGAGCAATTTTTTAAATTCTTTTTTTTAAATAATATAAAAAGTTTATATAGGTTACTGTTATATATTTTTAAAATTTTATACAAATGTACATTGTACATACATACATTTGTATAAAACAATTGAATAATTTGTCATAACCTAAAATTGTATCCAATCACCTAAATAGTTAAATACAAGTTGAAATTTATAGAAAAATTCTTGTCTTAAAGTTTCTTTTATCAGATATCTCTTCTTTGTATTATTTAAAGTGCTATTTGATTTTTCTGTAATGTTTTCCACATTCTCTGCGAATTCTAATCTAAATAATGCAAGGAATGGATCAAATAATGTATTACCAAGTGGTTACACGGAAAATGAGGTTATGGATATTCAGAATAAACATAATTGACATATTTTAACATCATTATTTATTAAACAATATTAAGACTAAGAATGACCATATATATAAAACATTAAATATGATAGAGAACGCTATTAATGATCAAAGTTTCGAATAATACAATATATATTCTTTATTAAATCAATTTATTTCAGATATGATTGCATGCCGATAATTGTTGGACTTTCAACACAATCAATCTGAAACACTAATAATCCTCTGTGGCTGAGGTAATATTTTTCATAATAAATTCTTTACAGCTTTTTTAATTTAATTTAGAAAAGGATTGTTAGCGTTTCAGATTGATTGTGTTGAAAGTCCAACAATTATCGGCACGCAATCATATCTGAAATAAATTGATTTAATAAAGAATATAAATGTATTATTCGAAACATCTAACTTTGACTTCTAATGGCATTCTCTATCATATGTTTGATGTATTATTATTTATTACCTGAACATTAATATTATAGATATTTTTATTAGATATATTTTATAAATTTATACTATTTATATTACATCATATATAAATTATTTAATGTAATTATTTAATGTAATTGTGTAAAGTTTTATGTGTACTATGAGAAATTAGAAATATGAAGATTAAATTAAGGTTAAGTCACTTAATATTTATATATAATCATCGTATCAAAGTGTATTTTTTGAGTTTGCCTTACAGGTTCAGGAATATAAGGAGTCTCTTATAACTAAGGTAATCTTTTTCTCTCTTTTGATTGATAAATCTACAATTTTAGATTCAAAAAACATTACTTGACAATATATGTATATCAAACTACAGAGATTATAATATTTTTTTATATTTATATTTATTTTTATTATGTTTGTTTATTCAGGCAGAAGAGTTGTTGGTGAAAGGATTTCCGGAGAAAATAGTTAAATTAAATGAATTATTAGAGACACCTGGATTTTGTAATCGAAAGTTGTCAGATGTACATCAAGACTTAAATGTACCCATTCCAGACCCTATAATTCTTAATCATTCCGAAGAAGCTCCTGCTACAAAAAAGCTTAAATTAGACAATAATGGAGAAGAGACCAGTGGAACCAAAGTTCTGATACTTCCAAGTGGTTCTGTTCCTTGCAATAAAAAGTTGTGTGATTTGATTCACATAGTTAAACCCTACATTAGACAACTTTTGGAGGATTCTAATTTAGTAAGTATTAAGCACACCGCGATTTATATTTAAATTAAATCTACATTTTTATAGCAACTATTACTTTATACAAAGAATAATATATACATTGTTAGAAATTGTATTAATATAAGTTTATAAAGTTGTGTAATATACTTTATTATACTTACAAAATTTTAATTTTTCATTAATATAATTCTTTAAGCAATTGTTAAATATCTTTTCTAAATTCATCAATTATTTTAATTTTTTAGCTAAAAATGTGGATTTCTTTTTTAATTCCAAAAATCGAAGACGGGAATAACTTTGGAGTATCTATTCAAGAAGATACATTATCTGAAATTCAATCAGTTGAAAGCGAAGCCGCAGCATTTTTCGATCAAATTTCTAGGTAACGTGAAGAAAAAACAACATACAGATATATGTCTATGTCAATTTTGTTCAAGTAGTATTTAACATTTACATATTAATGCTGATTAAATTAACATATAGTTAATTAAAAAAATCTTATTTGAACTCTTTTATCTTTACAGATATTTTATCTCTAGAGGAAAGATTATTAGTAAAGTTGCGAAATATCCCCACATCATTGATTATAGAAGAGCGATTCAAGAATTGGACGAAAAGGAATATGTAAGTTTGTGGCTTGTCATGTGTGAAGTTCGCAATCGTTATTGTTCACTACACGATCTCGTGATCAAAAATCTGGAAAAGATCAAACGGCCACGTTCATCCAATGCGCAATCCTTGTACTAATAGATACGGTTTCACGCGCTGTACTTACGGAATAATTCAACACAAACATAAGTCAGAAATATAATAATAAAGTAAAATTCATCTCCTCCTCCTATTGACACAACTCAATTGCCTTGACATTAATCCATCATTCATTTTATCAATTAAGTATGGCACTATAAATAAAACAAATAGCTACACTTAAACTCTACGAAGTTGTATTACATAGATTATACTTAACTTATTCATACATTTAAGTTCATTGACTTTTTGTTTGTCACTAATATATATAAAAAGTATCAGTTAGATTTTAAGAATAAAGAAATTAAGGAACTTTTTTAATTTTCTTAACAGAAACTTCACATTTCTTTTGAAATCATATTTTATTCTATAAACTTTATTGACGTGTGAAATTTCGACTTCAGCATTATACACATTACACATAATTTCTTTACATGAGTATGTTACGACGTTATGCAGTGTAGCGAACTTGTATGTAATTTTGCCAATTATATAATTCAAGCACTTATAAAGAAAATATAAATGAGTGGTCGAAGTGAATTTAGTTTAGTGAAGTGAATATCGTTTGTAATTTATATCTATAAGGAGCTTAGAAGACAAATCAAGCTATTAAATAATATGAAATATAAGTAGTAGTTTTTGTAAATGTTTACACTTTGTCGCGATAAAATCATAAATATAGAAATCATAAATATAGAATACACAAGATTACATGGAATATAGTATTTGCTACTTAAAATAAATTTTGTTTTAAGCTTGCAAATTGCAAAAAAAATGAAAAACTATATACAAGGTGTCCTAGAATGACTGCTAAATATTTCGTTCATAAATAGTCTAAACAGAGTTGAGAAATCCTCTATTCATTTTACAATTTTCGCAAAAATTAAGAAGAATAGACTAATAACTAAAAATCATCGAATACTCATACAATTTTTTACTCGAGTATTATCAAGTTTATAGAAAAACGAGATAAAAATTGTTTATTTTCTTATAGTTTTTTTCAAAAGAATTTTTTCAAAATTTTTTATTTATTTTTTAATACTGCATTTTTATATATGTATATTGGCAACTATTTTGACTAACATGAGAAAATGTGATATTAAAAAATTCTTTAAAAAATTCTCTAAGAATTCTATGAGGAGAAAATAAACAATTTTGTCTCTTGCTGTTTTTCTGTTGATAGTACTTAATAATAAAAAATTATTGAAAATCAATATTCGGCGATTTTTAGTAATTAATATCTCATTAACTATTTCAATAATTGTAAAATTGTAAAGGACTTTTCGACTCAGTTTAGCCCACTCTACCTGTGCACAAAATATTTAGCGGTTAATCTGGAACACCCTGTACACACACACACACACACACACACACACACACACACACACACACACACATCCTTTTTTATATAGTCAAATGTAAAAAAATCGATTATATTTTCTTAACAAGATAATTAGTTCAGGTTGACAAACATTACTTTTCAATTACTTTGTCGTTACTTTTTTTAGTAAACAATTTAATGACGATATTGCAATTTTTTATGACAGTAACGCTAACTAACTAAACGCTAAGATTGTATTAAAGTTAGAAAAGTCACTTTGAAAAGTAATTTATCATCATTACGTGTTACTAAACTTACTAAAAAAAGTAATAAGTAACGAGTAACCTAACGTTACTCGTTACAACACGAGTAAAAAAGTAATACGTTACAAATTAATGGAAAAAGGAGTTATTTTTTTCAATAACAAATAACTTTTTCAATCCAAGTAACAATTGATTTTTCTAACTCTGATGTTAGCATTACCGTCATAAAAAATTCACAATGTTATTATCAAATCGTTATTATAACAAAGTAATGATCAACAAAGTAATGCATTACTAATTCTGATTACACATATTAAGGAATAGAAAAACAGATAGAGACACGATTCACGATATAATATTTTATATTCTGTATGGTTTATATAAAAATTTATATAATTAAAATGTCATGATTCACGATATAATATTTTATATTCTGCAATTGAATATTCTTTTTCTGAAGTGAAGTTTTTCTACATATATTAATTTATTATCTTTCATTTCTTTCATATTGTTTCTCCATTTTTACTTTCATGTGATTATGCAATAAATATTGAAGAATAACATAGAAAAAAAATATCATTTTACGAACATTCATCTAATTAATAATAAAGACATGATTAGAATACTGCTTTTTAGTATACACTGTTTATATAAAATAGTACTGATATTTAAATGTATTAAAATATTCGTGATAAAGTATGAAAATATTGCATATTTTCGCTTATGCAATGAAACGTCACACTGTTCCTTTTTTCGTCACGATTCCATGAAAAGACCAGGATTAAGATAACAATGTTTATTAAATCCCAATGACTGTACAGATGACGTCTGACATTCATGATTTGTTGTTCTAAGATTTTTCAATTCTGCATCAATCTGTAAATTATAATTGTAGATCATTGTACTATTTACCATCATATTTAAATATCTCATAATATTTACTATGTTATAATAATTACCATGTTAAATAAATCTTGGACGTGATTTTCGTGAGCATGTTTCATGAATATTTTACAAAGAATTTGTATAAACCAACTACCAGTTTTAGAATCTCGATAAGAAACATATCCAGGCAAAGTAGATTGAACTATAAGCATATCTGAATAATTTCTTATTGTTTGAATGCGAGATATTTCTATATTGGCTTCATTTGTTGACTTCATTGCACAAGAGTCTGTAGTGATTCTGGAGTGAATTACACCGTTTTGTTTTTTCTTCCCTCTATAAAGAATATGAAAAAAAGAAATATATAAAACAATATATAAGAAAGATAAAAATTAAAATAAACGATCAGAAGACCAGATGTTTTTAAATGATACTAATTTTAAATGATACTAAATTTCAATTCAACAAAAAGTAAAAAAATTTTTTAAAAATCAACAAAATATAGATATTACTATGAAATACTTTTGTACCTGCAAAGTTGGAAAATAAATATTTTTGGTTTCTCTGCGAGTTGAGGGCAAGCTTCTGCGGTAAAGTAATCACAGACTTCTGTGCATAGAACTTTTTCATAATTTGCTTGCCTGCTTGCGATATGATAATCAGTACCTTGGATCTCTGTGTTACTCTCTTCGTCTTCCATACCATGACTTGTAACGATTACAAAGCATGAATCGACCTTATTTAGATCATCTCTTTTTGAAAATTCTTTAATTATATCTTTCATTGCCTGACAAAGAAAAAAAATAATTTGATATTAACTACATGTTTCTTAGATTAGTTTTCTATATATATATATATATATATATATTTATTTATTTATTTAAAAAATTACATATTAAAAATGAAAAATATATTTTTGCATTTTGAATATACTTGTATCTTACTTGTCCTGTTAAATTTTGATAGATAACAACTGTAAAACCCATTTCCTCAAACAATTTCTTTAAATTATTATTGTCATATTTTGCCGAAAATCTGGGTTTTTCATACGATAATTCGTAATAAATATTAGTGATTATCAAAACCAATCCACGAGGTTTACTTCGCATAGGATATCGCTCAATGAGATCATATTCACAATCTAAGAATTTTGTAGCTTTACATACTTCGATTATTAAAGGTTCAGAAAAAAATTCATCAGAATAAATATGATGATCTAATAGATTTTCTTGCCTGAAACTTAAAAATTGCATAAATGAGATTTTAGAAAAGAGAGTGAATTGATTGATGTTCGCCTGAGCTGTAGAAGATGCTATATCGAAAAAAACATGAAGAAAAATCTATGTCAAGAAATGAATGAAAAGCTATATAAAAGCTTCTTTAATTTTCATGTGACTTGAACCATTCTTCTCATTTACTCGATATAAACTGCACTTTATATGCGTTCCAATATAGACCGACCGTCTACCCATTTCACGTAAAATAGATTGCTTTTCATTCATTTCTTGACAGAGATCTTTCTTCATGTTTTTTTTTTCGATATAGCATCTTCTACGGCTCAGACGTAAGGTTTCTATAAATATTTCTGAAAATATATTACATACATGAGAAGAAAAAGAAAAAATCATGACATACTTTGTGTTACTACTTGCATTATTTTGTTTCTCTAATATATCTGCTACATCTTCATGGTTGGACTGTCTTAGACTAAGAATCAAATTTTTGAATGCATTCGGTCCTCGTGTTTTAATTGTCAATAATACATCTTTGACTGTACTTTGTGCTCCGAGATTCTTCTATAATCAGATATTTATCTATATATATTTGATTACATTTTTATTTATGTAATACATAGTATATTACACTTGAATATCATTTCTTTCTTTATCATATCTATTGTCTATTTCTACTAACAAAAATAAAGATGACTCATAAATGACTCATTCCTTATATGTATATATCTAAAACTTTATATTGTAGGTTTTAATTATAATATAATTTTAATATATATTATAACTATACATTGAGATATTGTCTATATAGACCTCCAATTAGAAGCTAGAAAATAATGCCTTAATTCAATTCAGGTTATTTTTAAAATATAAAGAAATAATTCAAAGAATTTTATTTTTTAATTAATAAATTTTATTTTAAAAAATTAATTAGAAAGATGTATATTTTTCATATAGGATAACTGTCCCTATTAATATGCCTTTTAACCAATTTGCTTATTACTGAATTAATTATTAAATATTGTAGCTTTAATTTTATCTGCTTACAATCAATCGATTTTTCAATTACTTCTTTTTCTTATAATATTTCTTTAATCTAAAAACTTTATAATTTGACAAAAATAGAAACATGTTTTTCTCCCTATTAGTAAGTCCTCTAAGCAGTGATGGCTCTATTAATGCTTCCAATTTGTCTATCCACATTTGACTCATTTTAACATATGGTTACTAAAACAAATAATAAATTTAAGCTAATTGTCTGTTAATATATATATATATATATATATATATAAAATTGAAATAATGATTTATATAATATATATATATATATATATATATATTACATAAATCATTATTTCAGTTATATTTATTTCAAAGTACACTCATAACAACATTCTCAGCTCCAATACAGGGCACATTAATAGGGAGCTTAAAATCTTGTGGTGCGTATTACTGGATTTACATAAATTCCCCATATCTTTCGAAAAATATTCAAAATACTTTAATACTCAAAAAAATAAAATATTATCTTCGGTATCATAGTATGCGTTAATAATTTAACTTAAAAAAAAATTTTTTCTTATTTATTTGTGCTAATTTTCTTTATGACTTATAGAAATACAAAAATACACTAATAAGAACAGACATAGTAATTGGGAATTATCCTAAACCTTAACAAAAAATAAAAGAGCGAACATTATAGGTTTGTGTTGCATGCTCCAACATGCTCCTACTTGCTACTACTTGTTTACTCTAAGTGCTTTGTTATGGAACATGTTAAAACATATTGAAGCATATGATGCAACAAATCCATAATGTTTGCTCTTTTAGTTTTTTGTAATATACTTTATGCTTAAGTATTAGAAATTAATGACAAAACTGTTATCGAGAATGAGATCATTGTGTATATAACTGTAATATTTCATGGATAAAACTTACCGACCACCGTGGAATGTTTACATCATCTCTGTTATAAACTTTGTTTTCCAATAATTTTGGTAAAAGTTTCGTCAGATCAATTTTGGACACAATGCTTTCACAGCAGTGATCTATTTGTTCGCGGTCCTTTCGATTCATCTTAAACGTAAAACACTAAAATAATAATTCTAAAAATATGTATTTTAATGTCAACAAAAATTTTCAACAAAAGCAGATAAAACTAGTAAAATTGCGTCGAATTATATTTATTTTTTTCGTTTTATTGGTTAGATGTCACAAGCCTAGTATATAACTCGGCCGTTGATTGCCGAATTTCTTTCTTGTTAAAATCTAAATCTCAAATCTTCACCATGGAAACTTACTTAACAGTGACTCGATGCGAAAAATTAAAAGACGATTTTTACAAAAGATTTTTATTCGTTACTTTTATTATGCGGAGCTCCTTAATTATTCTAGTAACTTTGTAGGATTCCAACTGACGATACGATTACATGAAGCGCAGTACGCGATACGCAATACAGTAAGGGGCTCCGCACTAAAAGGAATAGAAAACAGAGAACAGAGAATAAGAATTTCAACTTATCAGAAATCATGTATTGTGGAATATACAGTTTCTGATAGATTGAAATTCTTATTCTCTATTCCCTGTTCTTTTTATTGTGCGGAAAACCTAATAATAAATAACTAGGCAACTAGGAAACTGCGTTACAGTATAATGGCTTCTACTGGATGCAGAAACGCTTGCCGCGCGACAAAATATAATAGCCAATAAGCTTACAACTCCTAACGTGTTCATTATCGCGTCTCATTTTGCTGCGCGACAAATGTTTTCGCGTCCAGTGTGCAGGAGTCATAAGGCTGTGTTCCAAATCTACTGCCAGCACTAGAAAAATGCTACAGTTTACGTTACAGTTTACGTGCATTATATAGATAAATTTATAGATAGATTTATAGATTTTCAATATTGGCAGTCAATGGCTAGTGCCGCAACAAACTCACACTATACACTGCTATGCACTTTTTATTGGAATTAATTTAAACGCAATTATTAAGTAAATCTGTTTAAAAAATAAGAATCGATAAAATGTGCATAAAAATAAGTTAATTTATTTTAAAAAATTCATACTAATGTGAGTTTGTCACTAACCCGTGTCGCAAACCGCGCTTTATGTAATATCAGTCTGAGCCACCAAACTGCATGGTTTTTCCGTTGCCAGCGCCCTCATAACTATGACACAAGAAATGAAGAAACTGATGACTGGGTGAAGATATTCGATATGGGTGTCATCGTTTCCGGTACCGTCCACATACCGATCGGCATTTTTTATTGTCATATTTGCTACGTATTGCTTGGTGTTGCTACATTTAGCTACATTTCTCGCATAAAAATATATTACTAGTGTCACTGCTAGTGTAGTAGTGTCACTGCTGGTATAAGTATTGATTCTACTCGTGACTAGTAGTATAGAAGTGTAATTATAAATTTGCGTTAGTGTTACTAATAGTATCACTATTGGAATGAGTTGTGACACTATTAGTGTAGTAGTGTACTAGTGCAGTAATATACAAATGCTACTGCTGGAATGAGTAATACATTGTTTAGTGCACTATTGTAATACATATAAAAATGATTTAAGTACAAATGCAAGGAACAGTATAGTGACGCAAATTTATTCCTGCACTAGTAGTAGCACCAGGGCTACGGTCAAAGTCTCGCTATAAATGCTTTGAAGCATTTGATGAATCAATTAGAAGAAAGAATTTTACAAACTGACTAGTTAAAAAAACGCTTCAAAGCATTTGCAGCATTGCGTTGATCGTACTACTCTAATAGTAACACTAGTAATATATTTTTATGTAGATTCTTTTTTAAGCTGAAAGCGCTTGATAAAGTTAGAATGGTGATTACAAGCGCGTGAGCGTAATGAACTCAGCCATATTATAAGCGCTTAAAGCGCGTGATCATAATGAACGCAGTCATATGCTTATATGACGAAAAATGACGATCGAAAATGATGATTTCCATATTAAATATTCTTCATTTCTTGTCACAGCTATGAGATCGTCACAAATGC